>Ga0265325_10000703_pt1 | contig 24247 bp, 26 predicted proteins | sample 41420metaG_FD_202090 | JGI IMG/M metagenome (GOLD analysis project Ga0265325, IMG submission 202090) | Rhizosphere microbial communities from Carex aquatilis grown in University of Washington, Seatle, WA, United States - 4-14-20 metaG | ecosystem: Host-associated > Plants > Roots > Rhizosphere... | reverse complement strand
AGACGAGCTTGGGGTGCGCTACGTGCTTGAAGGCAGCGTGCGCAAGGAGGGCGATCGCGTCCGCATCACCGCGCAGCTCAACGACGTCGCCACCGGCAGCCACATCTGGGCCGAGCGCTACGACCGCGACCTCGCCGACGTGTTCGCGGTGCAGGACGAGATCACCGAAGCCATCGTCGCGGCGATCGAGCCGCAACTCTACGCCGCGGAGAATTTTCGCGCCCAGCGCAAAGCCCCCGACAGCATGGACGCCTGGGACCTGGTGATGCGCGCGCTGTCGCACTACTGGCGGGTGACGCGGCAGGACTACATGGTGGCGCAGGCGCTGCTGGAGAAGGCGATCTCGCTCGATCCTGACTACGGGCAGGCCCATGGCGTGCTCGCCACGAGCTACATCTTCACCGCGCACATGGGATGGACCGATCACACTTCCGTCGCGGCCGCGGAACGTGCGGCCCATGCAGCCCTGCGCGCCGACGGCGACGATCCCTGGGCGCACAGCGCGCTGGGCTACATCTATCTGCTCGGGAGGCGGTTCGACGATTCACTCGCCGAGTACGAGCTGGCACTGCGGCTCAACCCGAACTTCTCGTTCGCGCAAGCCTTCTACGGCGTCTCGCTCTGCTACAACGGCCGCTGGCAGGAGGGCGACGAAGCAGCCCGCCGGGCGTTGCGGCTCAGCCCGCGCGACCCATTCAGCGCTGTTTATATGGGCATCGTCGCCTATGCGCAGTTCGTCGGCCGCAATTACGACGAGGCGATGCGGGTGTCGCGCGAATCTTTGCGCCAGCGCAGCGACTTCGTCGGCGCGCATCGTGTGCTGACGGCCGCAGCCGGCATGTCCGGGCAGGCCGAGGTGGCCAAAGCGGCGCTCGCCGAGCTGTGCCGCGTCCAGCCGAATATCTCGCTCGCCTGGGTCGCAGAAAATATGCCGATCCGCCACGACGCCGACCGCGAGCATTACCTCGACGGCTTCCGGCGGGCGGGGTTGAACTGAATTGCCGCAGGCGGCGCGATCTCTTTTTGAATCGCGCGAGAATCTGTCAGGATGCGGCCATGCTCGACCGCCGCGATCTCGAACCGGTGTTCTTCGCCCCCTTCGTCTCCTCGGTGATGACCGTGGAGCCGGCCTGGATCGACTACAACGGCCATCTCAACATGGCCTACTACAACGTGCTGTTCGACCGCGCGGTGGACGAGGTGTTCGAGCTGCTGGGCTGCGGCGCCGATTACGTCAAGCGTGGCTTCTCCACTTTCACCGCGGAGGTGCATGTGCGCTATCTGCGCGAACTGCACGCCGGCGACCCGGTGCGGGTGACGTTCCAACTGCTCGATTACGATTCAAAGCGGATGCACTATTTCGAGCAGCTGTTTCATGCCGACGAGGGCTGGGTCTCGGCGACGTCGGAGAACATGTCGCTTCATGTCAACATGGGCACCAAGAGGGTCGCGCCGTTTCCGACCGAGGTGACGCGACGGCTGATCCAGATGAAAGCGTCGCACGGCCAGTTGCCGCGTCCCGAGGCCGCCGGCCGAAGTATCGCGATGCCAGGCAAGCAAACAACGCAAAGCATCGATCGTTAGCTCGCGGTCGTACGGCCGATCGATCGTGGCGCCGTTCTACAGTCAATACACGCTCCACAGCCCCGGCGTCGCCAGCTCCAGCAAATGACCGTCGGGATCGCGGAAATAGATGCTGCGGCCGCCGCGCGACCAGTCGGTCGTCCCCTCGATGGCGACGCCGCGCGCGTCAAGGTGGGCCTCCCATCGCGCCAGTTCGTCCTTGGCGATGGCGAAAGCGACATGCAGCGGTCCCGAGCCGTCATGCCCTGGGATCGTGCCGCCCGGCATCGTGACCGTCTGGGTGGCACTGCCGCGGCGGAAGATCAGCAGCACGCTGCGGCTCGCGATGCCATAGGCGGTCAGGCGCTGGTCCTGGAAAATTGGTTTCAGCCCCAGCACGCTTTCGTAGAAGGTGCGGGCGCGCTCCATGTCGTCGGTGTAGAGGGCGGTCTCCAGAACGCCGTCAAGCGTTGGCATGCCTGCTAATTGACACCTTTCGCGCGCGCTGCGCCAGCGCACCCTGCAGCCCGTTGACTCCGCCCCGCTCACTTCGGAAGCTCGGCCACGGATAGCGTCAGGGAGGACAACCGTGACAGTAGAACGCTTCGATGCCCAGTGCGGCGGCGTCATGGCCAAGCACGCGCTGGTGTGGAACGAGAAGATCAGCGGCAAGCGCCCGCTGCTCCTGGTGATGCCGAACTGGCTCGGCGTCACCGAGCCCGCCATCAAACGCGCGCAGCGGATGGCGGGCGACAAGTATGTCGCACTGGTTGCCGACATGTACGGCGAAGGCAAGACTTGCGCTGGCCCACCGACCTCGCAGGAGTGGATGATGGCGGTGCGCGCCGACCGGGTCGAAGGACGAAAGCGCGTCAACGCCGCGTTGGAGTGCCTGGTGGCGGAGGCCGACAAGCGCGGCATCGGTGACAGCTCGAAAAAGGCCGCCGTCGGCTTCTGCTTCGGTGGTGGCAACGTCCTGGAGCTGGCCCGCTCGGGCTCCAACATCAACGCGGTGATCTGTCTGCACGGCGATCTCGCCACGACAATGCCGGCCAAGAAAGGCGACATCAAAGCTGCGGTGTTCGTGATCCATGGCTCGAAAGACCCGGTGGCGCCGAAGGCGGACCGCGATGCGCTCGAGGCCGAGCTCGATGGCGCCGCGGCCAATTGGCAGATGCTCGACTTCGGCGGCCGGCTGCACTCCTTTGCCGAGGAGGAAACCATGATGAAGGGCATGGCCGAATACAACGCGCCCGCCGCTCATCAGACGTTCCGGATGCTCGACGACTTCATCCAGGACGCCTTCAACAACAAACTCTAGTCGTTCAGCAAGCACGGCCCGGCGCGCTGCTACCAAGCGCGGCCGGGGCAAGCTAGGCGACCAGGCCCAGGTGGCGGCGTCATGAAGCGGCGCGAATTGATTGCGCTCATCGGCGGCGGTGCGATTGTCCCGCTGGCCCTGCCGTCCGTCGCCCGCGCCCAGCAACGTCCAAATAAAATTGCGCGCATTGGCATTATCGACAACAGCCCCTTGTGGGAGGCCTACCGCGAGGGATTGCGCTCGGCCGGCTATGTCGAAGGGCGGAATATTTCGTTCGTGTATCGTGCCGCGGAAGGCCAACCGGAGCGGCTTGCGACTGCTGCAGCCGATCTCGCTCGTCTCCCCGTCGACGTGATTGCAACCTACGGCACCCCGGCGAGCCGCGCTGCGCGAACGGCGACCCCAAGCATCCCCATTGTCGCGATCGCGGTCGGCGATCCGGTGGCTGCGGGACTGGTGCAAACACTGGCGCATCCCGGCGGCAACGTCACCGGCAACACCATCCTGTCTCCCGATCTTGGGCCCAAGAGATTGCAGCTCTTGAGGGAGGTCATACCGTCCGCTGCGCGCGTGGCCCTGCTTTGGAATCCGGATAACCTGTCCAACCGCATGATTTTCGAGCAGCTGCGCGACGCGGCTGCGGCGCAGAACTTCGAATTCGAAGCCGTCGAAGCCCACAGCGCGAGCGATCTCGAAGACGCCTTCACGACAATGATGCGCAAACGCCCCGATGCGGTGTTCGTGACCAGCGATCCGATTCTCCAGAGCCACATGCAGAAGGTTATCGAACTGCTGTTCCGCTACGGCCTGCCAGGCATGTTCCAGACCCGCGACAACGTCGCGGCCGGCGGCCTGATGGCCTACGGACCAAGCTTCCCCGATATGTTCAGTCAGGGCGCATTTTTCACCGACAAGATTCTTCACGGCGTCAAACCTGCCGATCTTCCCGTGCAGACGCCCCAGCGGTTCCTGCTGGTGTTCAATTTGAAGACGGCAAGGGCCATCGGCTTGAAAATCTCGGATAAGGTGCTGCTCCGCGCTGACGAAGTGATCGAATAAGAATCCATGGGAGAACTGTGATGGGAGTGATGATGCGCGTGCTGATCGCGCTGCTGGGGGCGACATTCGCGCTGGCCGCGCAGGCGCAGCAGTATCCAACGAAGCCGATCCGCATGATCGTTTCGATTGCGGCGGGCAGCGTCACTGACGTCATCATGCGCGCAGCCGCCGCCGAATTGCAGTCGCGGCTCGGCCAGCCTCTGGTGATCGAGAACCAGGGCGGCGCCTCCGGCATCATCGCCGCTCGCGCCTGCGCCCAGGCCCCGGCTGACGGCTACACCGTATGCATCATCAACCACGCGCAGACGTCGTACAATCCGCTGATCTTCACCAAGCTGCCGTACGATCCCGAACACGACCTCGTGCCGGTGGCACGATTGTTTCTGTTGATCGAAGGCGTGTTCGTGAACCCGTCGATTGGCGTCAACTCCATCGCCAACCTGAAGAAGCTCGCGCAAGCCAAGCCCGACGCGCTCAATTACGCCACGCTGGGCGAAGGCTCGTTCCCGGAATTGTTCATGGTGTGGCTGAACAACCAGTGGGGAACGAAGATCGTCGGCATCCCGTACAAAGGCGGCGGTCCGGCGGCGCAGGCGGTGGCGGCCAACGACGTGCAGATGACTCGCTTCGGCGTCGGCAATTTCCTGGGCCTGGTCGAAGCCGGCAAGGTGAAGGCGCTCGCGGTCGCGTCGGCGAAGCGCTCACCTTTGCTGCCGAACGTGCCGACGCTCGACGAAGCCGGGCTCGGCGGCTACCCAGGTGAAGGCTGGTGGGGTGTTGCCGTGCCCAAGGGGACGCCACCGGCGTTGGTCGAGCGACTGAGCAAGGAATTCGCTGGTCTGTTCGGAGAACCCAAGTTCGCGGCCTTCCTCGACAAGCAGGCGGTGGTCTCCGCGCCGACCACGCCTGCAGCCTTTGCCGAGTTCCTGAAGAAGGATCGGGCGTCTGCAGAGACCCTCATCAAGATCGCCAACACCAAGAAGACCGAGTTCAAGGAATAGGAGCGCAAGCCATGCTTGATCGCCGTCTACTGATGATGGGTTCGGCCGCGTCCCTGCTCGCGTCGCAGTCCTGGGGCCAGGCCATCAAGAAACCGGTCCACATGATCGTCGGTTTCCCGGCGGGCGGCGGCACCGACGTCACGGCCCGCGTCCTCGCCGAAGCGTTGCATGGCTCCTACGCCTCGACCGTCATCGTCGAGAACAAGGCGGGCGCCAGCGCCCGTCTTGCCGTGGAGTATGTCAAAAACGCGGACCCGGACGGAACGGTCATGCTGTTCACGCCCGACTTCCCAATGACGCTCTATCCGCACAGCTTCAAATCGCTGAGCTACAACCCGTTGAAGGACTTCACGCCGGTCGCTCCGGCAACGCAGTCGATGCTGAGCTTCGTGGTCGGTCCCGCGGTCCCGGCCAACGTGAAGACGCCGTCGGATTTCGTCGCGTGGTGCAAGGCCAATCCCGAGAAGGCGAGCTACGCCACCACCTCGGCAGGCGCCACACCGCATTTCGTCGGCGTCATGTTTTCGAGTGAAGCAAAGACCCCGATGAATCCGGTGCATTACCGTGGCGGCGCGCCGGCGCTGCAGGATGTCGTCGGCGGGCATATTCCGGCCAGCGTCAATCCGCTGAGCGAGAGCATCCCGCTCGCCAAGGGCGGCTCGGTGCGGATTCTTGCGGTCACCGGATCGCAGCGCTCGACATTCCTGCCGGACGTGCCGACGATGAAAGAGTCGGGCTACGACGTCGTGGTGGAAACCTGGGTAGGCATTTTTCTGCCCGCTAAAGCTCCCGCCGACGTGGTCAATGCGCTGAGCACAGCGATCAAGGAGGCGTCGCATTCGCAGGCTCTGATCGACAATCTCGCCAAGTTCGGCAGTGTGCCGACATTCCAGACGCCTGAGGAATTTGCCGCGACGATGAAATCGGAACTGAACCGCTGGGGTCCCATCGTCAAGGCGTCGGGCTTTGTCGCAATCGACTGACGATCATCACGGTTTCAGCAGGATTTTGCCGATCACCTGCCGCGCTTCGATCATCTCGTGGGCGCGGCGCGCGTCCTTCAGGGGCAAGCGCGCGTGGATCAGGGGACGGATCGCGCCTTCGGCGAGCTTTTCGATGAGAAAGTTCATCGACTCGGCGCGGATCGCCGGTTTGTCGTCGAGCGTGTGCATGGTGAAGATGCGAACGGCGGCACTGTTGAGATAAGCCGGGCCGCTGTCGAGCGCGTCGATCACGTTGGCTTCGATCTTGCCCGCCAGCTTGCCGTAAGACACGAGCAAGCCGAACGGCGCGAGCATGGGCAGGAACTTGGCGAAATCACGCCCGCCCACCGCGTCGAGCACGAGATCAACACCCACGTCACCGGTGATCGCGGTAACGCGAGCGGCGACATCCTCGCCGTCGACGATGACGTGATCGGCGCCGAAGGCGAGCAATGCTCGCGCCTTGTCCGCGCTGCCGACCAGGCCGATCGCCGTCATGCCCGCGAGTTTCGCAAGTTGCACAGCGGCGCTGCCAAGGCCGCCCGATGCCGAGCCGACCAGCACGGATTGTCCGGGCATGCCGCGGGTGGCGGTGTGCAGCAGATGATAGGCCACCTGGTAGTTGGATAGGCAGGCTGCCGCCTCGAGATCGGCGTTTTGCCCGAGCGCGAACAAGGCTTGCTCGGGCACTGCGATGTACTGCGCGTAGCAGCCCGCGCGCTCGGGCAATTCCCGGGCAGTCACGTACACCTTCTGACCAACCGCGAACCGGCTTGCACGCTCGCCCAGCGCCGCGACCACGCCGGACATCTCGATCCCCGGAATAACGGGCAATCGCGGCATCCACGGATAGACGCCGCGGCGGACCAGCAATTCGGGGCGGCTGACGCCGATGGTGTCGGCCTTGACCAGGACTTGCCCGGGCAGAGGCTCCGGCGTCGGGACGTCGACGTATTCCAGGACGGAAGGATCGCCGGTGCGGCTGAGCAAAATCGCCTTCATTGGCGCATCATCGCGCTGTGGGCTTCCCCTCGCAAATCCAGGTTCCGAGTGCCATTTTCTACCCATGATTCTGATGAACAGGCTTGCTCGTGGCTGATCCTGCCCGCGAGCACCCGGAAACAGACGTTGCGCCCGCACCCGGCGGCATCGCCGCGCGCGCCATGGCCGCGCGCGGCCAGGCCGCCGGCTATCTGAAGGACCTCAATCCGGAGCAGCGGGAGGCCGTCGAAACCCTGGACGGGCCGGTGCTGGTGCTGGCCGGCGCCGGCACCGGCAAGACCCGTGTTCTGACCACGCGCATCGCGCACATCCTGTCGAGCGGCCGGGCAAGGCCCTCGGACATCTTGGCCGTGACCTTCACCAACAAGGCGGCGCGCGAGATGAAGGAGCGGATCGGCTCGATTATCGGTCATGCCGTCGAGGGAATGCCGTGGCTGGGCACGTTCCATGCGATTGGCGTCAAGATTTTGCGCCGGCACGCCGAACTGGTGGGGTTGAAGAGCGATTTTACGATTCTCGATGTGGATGATCAGATTCGCCTGCTCAAACAACTGCTTGAGGCGGAGAAGATCGACGAGAAGCGCTGGCCGGCGCGCGTCCTCGCCGGCCTGATCGACCACTGGAAGAACCGCGGGCAGACGCCCGAACACGTCGCACAAGGCGAGCAAGCCGCGTTCGCCAATGGCCGCGGCCGCAAGCTCTACCAAGCCTACCAGGAGCGGCTGAAAACCCTCAACGCCGCCGACTTCGGCGACCTGTTGCTCGAGTGTATTCGCTTGTTCCGGGAGAATCCGGAGGTGCTCGCGCAGTTCCAGCAGCGTTTCAAGTTCATCCTGGTCGACGAATACCAGGACACCAACGTCGCCCAGTACCTGTGGCTGCGGCTCCTCGCACAGCGCGGACCAGCCCCGAACAGCCTGCTCGCCGACCGTGCACGCGCTGAAACAACGCAGGCAGAGCCCGCGCAAAGCCCCGAGCAACCTGTTCCAGCGCCGAAGAACATCTGCTGCGTCGGCGACGACGATCAGTCGATCTACGGCTGGCGCGGTGCCGAGGTCGACAACATTTTGCGCTTCGACCACGACTTCCCCGGCGCCAAGGTGATCCGCCTCGAACGGAACTACCGCTCGACCGGCCACATCCTCGCCGCGGCCTCCCACCTGATCGCCCACAACGAGGGCCGGCTCGGCAAGACGCTGCGCACCGAGGACGTGCCCGGCGAGAAGGTCACCGTCACCGGAAGCTGGGACAGCGAGGAAGAGGCGCGCTCGATCGGCGAGGAGATCGAGGAGTTGCAGCGCGGCGGCCATATCCTCGACGAGATCGCCATTCTCGTTCGCGCGTCGTACCAGATGCGCGAGCTCGAAGAGCGCTTCATCACGCTCGGCCTGCCCTACCGCGTGATCGGCGGGCCGCGCTTCTACGAGCGCGCCGAGATCCGCGATGCGCTGGCGTATCTGCGCGTCGTGCATTCGCCGACCGACGACCTCGCCTTCGAGCGCATCGTCAATACGCCCAAGCGCGGCCTGGGCGACGCCACCATCCAGATGCTGCACGACCACGCGCGCAAGCGGAAGGTGCCGCTCACCGAGGCGGCGCGCGCGGTGGCCGCGACCGACGAGTTGAAGCCCAAAGCGCGCAATTCGCTGCGCGGCGTGATCGAGAGCTTCGACCGCTGGCGCGCCATGAAGGACACGACGCCGCACAACGAGCTGGCCGAGATCGTGCTCGACGAGAGCGGCTACACCGAGATGTGGCAGAAGGACAAAAGCGCCGACGCCGCCGGCCGCCTGGAGAACCTCAAGGAGCTGGTGCGCTCGATGGAGGAGTTCGAGAACCTCTCCGGCTTCCTCGAGCACATCTCGCTGGTGATGGACATCGCGAGCGGCGAGGACGACGACAAGGTCAACATCATGACCCTGCACTCGGCCAAGGGGCTGGAGTTCGACACCGTGTTCCTGCCCGGCTGGGAGGAAGGCCTGTTCCCGAGCCAGCGCACGCTCGACGACCAGGGCCGCGCCGGGCTCGAGGAGGAGCGCCGGCTCGGCCATGTCGGGCTGACGCGGGCGCGGAAGCGCGCCAAAATCTATTTCGCCACCAACCGCCGCACCCACGGCCTGTGGCAGACCAACATCCCCTCGCGCTTCCTCGACGAGCTGCCGGAGGCCAACGTCGAGGTCACCGAGAGCAAGGGCAGCTTCGGCGGCGCGGCGGGCTTCGGCGCCTCGCGGTTCGATCAGATGACGGCGTTCGGCTCAAACTACGGCACGCCGGGCTGGCAGCGCGCGCAGGCCAACAAGGGGAAGGGTCATTACGATGAGACGGGCCGCTGGCGCGGCCCTGGTGGCGGATTCTCCGAGACCGGCACGCCGCGCTATGGCGACAAGGGCCAATCAGGTGAAGGACCGGGCGACGACTCGCTCGACTACGTGCAGCCGGACTACGACGACGACGATGTTTCGACGGGCCGCGCCACGCGGTCCCCTCCCCCGCGTGCGGGGGAGGGTCAGGGAGGGAGCCGCCGCGCGCCGCAGCGTCGCGGGCCGCTGACCATCGAGGGAGAGCTGGTGGCGAAATCGACCGGCACGGTGTCGGATTTTTCCGTCGGCGACCGGGTGTTTCACCAGAAGTTCGGCAACGGCAACGTGGTGACGGTCGACGGCAACAAGCTGACCATCGCGTTCGACAGGGCCGGCGAAAAGCGCGTGGTGGATAGCTTTGTGGAGAGGGTGTGAGGATAACTTTTGGTCAAGTGGCAGGATTTATCGCGCTGCACTCTCGACATTGATTTATCAGCGCCACCGATAGTTTTTCTTAGCGAGGCTTCGCGATCCATGCCCCGTTCCAGAGGGCGCAAGCACAAAATCACTTTTCCTTTGTCACCGCCGCCAAAGCCCACTCCTGATGCTTACGGTTTTTGGAAAGCGTTGTGGCAGGCAATAAAGAAATGGGGACTACCTGTCGCGCTTGGCAGTTTCTTACTTACCGAGATTACCAGCAACCCTGTAATTTCGGACCAAGGCCCAGACACCAGACCATTTGATCTTCCGTTTACGATGCGCACAACGACGAGGTTCTTTAGTCTCAACAACGTCGAGTTTCTTTGCGGGATTGACGAAATCAGAACACCGAGCGGCGGAGGCTTGAGCAAACTTTCGACGAAGGTAGGAAACCCGTTCAAAATTTCTCCCGACGATAAGCCCCTAGTGTCTTGTGGACTACAAGGCATGTCACCCTACGTCTCTGCTCGCATCACCCCTTGGACGACCTATTGGCTGCTCGGGGTCCAATGGTGTCATCAATTTGCACCTCGTACTTGGCGATCTGATGCAACACCGCCTCGGTGGATAGAAGGATTATCTGAAGGAACAACGGCGACAGACATTTGCGATGCCTGGCGCAGCGACAGGTGGGCTAACTTCGCGCCTCCAGTCTATTTCCAGTTTGACTGATGGACGGGGTCACGCTGTTAAGCCGCCCTGCATTGCGTCGTCCCATGCACCTACTTTTGTCATCTATTCGGCTGCCTTGATGGCAAAACCTCCCGATCTTCATCTTCGCGGATAATTGCACTCGGCGCGGGAAGCAAACGAGGCGTCTGCCTATGGTCCTCAATCAACCAATGAAGGGCCATTTGTGTCCAATCTTGATAACGGCTGTAAGCAGTCGCTGCCTGAGCAGGGAGAAGTAAGAGCGTCGCAACAAAAGCATAGTTCTTGAGCGCCTCAAGGGTACTTGAGTTTCCGGTCGCCCTACTACTGTCCTGCGCCGACATAGCGTCATGTACGGCAACTGCTTTGTGGTGGGCCACAATGAGGTCAACTATCGCCGCGTCATGACCGAAGAACACCAGATGCTCCAACACGAACTCTATACGTCGCAGCCCATCTAGCAGGGGCGCTCTTTCCCACGGGCGCAACTCCTGATCCTGTTCAGTCTGCTTGATGACTTCGCCAAGGCGATGCAGTGCGTCTGTCCGCTCGCTTTCAGGGATGACCTTTAATGGCTGATAACGGCGCGCTGTTTGGCTGAACCATTTGAACGCAGATAGGTGCGCATCGGTAAGACACTGGTGCCGAAAATTTTGCCATGGTTGATTAGCGTGTTGAGGGTTCAAAAGCCGCCCAAAAGCCTTACAGGCTTGAACAACTGACTGACGTAAATCGTAATCCAAATCCGTATCGGCAATGCTATCCGCGAGGTTCTGAAGATTGATAATGCGGCGCTGTATCACCCCCATTACGTCCAATAGCACAGGGTCATCAACCTTGACGGACAGTGCCGAAGCAAGCGCAGTTGGGATGGTCCCATCAACGCTATGATCTTTTAATTGTTGCCCGAGGGCCGCCAGTTCTTTGGACGGGTCCGTGACTTCAACTTCTTGCTTAGCCATACGCCATGTCCCCGGCTCGTCTCTAACCCGAACAGGTTATCCCGTTACAGCACGAGCGAAAATGTGACGACTTACGCTACGCCGCTTTTCACAGCGTCCCAAGCGCGCCGGAAATCCTTCATAGCGCCTTTCGAGGGCGAGCTGGTGGCGAAATCGACCGGCACGGTATCGGATTTTTCTGTCGGCGACCGGGTGTTTCACCAGAAGTTCGGCAACGGCAACGTGGTGACGGTCGACGGCAACAAGCTGACCATTGCGTTCGACAAGGCCGGCGAGAAGCGCGTGGTGGATAGTTTTGTGGAGAGGGTCTAGGTTCTGTACTCAAACCTCTTGTGGTCGATGATTCGAAGTGATTCAAGGCTTCCAAATGGAGGCCCTGATGGCACGCTTCGATCTGACGGACGCCGAGTGGTCGATCATCGCTCCGCTGTTGCCGGGCGCCGAGGGTAAGAAGAACGGCCGCCCTCGGCCCGACGACCGCAAGGTTCTCAACGGCATCTTCTTTGTTTTGCGCACCGGAACGCCGTGGCGCGATCTGCCGGAACGCTATGGCCCTTACACAACGGTCTACAATCGCTTCAATCGCTGGGCGAAGGCCGGCATCTGGCTTCGGATATTTGAGGCCTTGGCGGCGAAGTCGCCGCAGTCGCTGCAATTGATCGACAGTTCGATCATCCGTGCACACCAGCACGCTGCCGGCGGTAAAAAGGGGGTCCGGATCACGCCATTGGCCGTTCTCGTGGAGGACTGAGCACCAAGATCAACGCGGTGGTCGATCAGCAAGGAATGCCCGTGCGGATTGTGCTTTCGCAGGGTCAGTCGTCCGACAAGACCGTTGCCCCGATCTTGCTTGAAGGGCTAAAGCCGAAGCGCGATCTCATCGCCGACCGCGGCTATGATGCCCGCGCCATCATCGATTTGGTCGAAAGCCGCGGTGGCCGAGCTCACATCCCGACCTGCCGCGACCGCAAGGTTCAGCGCTCGGTCGATCACGCCCTTTATCGTCAGCGCAATCTGATCGAGCGCTTCTTCAACAAGCTGAAGCACTTCCGACGTATCGCAACCCGCTATGACAAAACTGCTCGCAACTTCCTTGCTGCAGTTATGCTTGCAGCCACCCGCCTTTGGGCGAGGTTTGAGTCCACTACCTAGGCGGCACGGCGCTCTTGGTGCTTGCCGGCGAAATTCGGCGCCACCTCGCGCATGAAGCGATCCATTTCCTCTTTGACCTGTGCGTGCGGCTTCATGCCGACGTTGAAGTACAGGATCACCTCGTCGAAGCCCGCGGCTTCGACCTTCTTCAGCACCTCGGTCATGCGCGCCGAATTGCCGAGCAGCACCGAGTTCTCGGTGAGCCCTTCGGGCGTCGCCTGTTGCAGCTTCTTCACCATGTCGATGAAGTAGTGATAGCTCGGCGGCGCGGTCTTCGGATCGCCGGGGAACGCCGGGATCACGCATTCCTTGTAGTAGCGGATCTGGCGGGCGCGCTGCGCCTTCTCCTGCTCGGCGTTGTCGTAGAAGTGCGTGAAGTAGCTGCACATCAGCCGCTTCGGCGTCTGGCCGTGCTTGGCGCAGGTTTCGTGGTAGAGATCGGCGACCTGCTTCAGGCCGCCGTAGCTCATTGCGGCCGCGAACGGCGCAACGATCAGGCCGAAGCCGAGGCGCGCCGCAAGCTCGATCGAGGGTTTGGAGAACGAGCCGATGTAGACGGGCAGGGGCTTCTGGAGTGGCTGCGGCGTGATGCGCACGTCGTCGAACTGATAGTACTTGCCATGATGGTCGATGCGGCGGCCCTCGGCGCTCCAGAGCTTCTGGAGCACCTCCATGCCCTCCTCGAAGATCGGCTGGTTCTCGGCGAACGACACCTTGAACGGCGCGTACTCGCGGGCGTCGTAGCCGCGGCCGGAGGCGAAATCGACGCGGCCGCCTGACAGCAGGTCGAGCGTCGCCCATTGCTCGGCGACACGGATGGGATGATGCAGCGGCGTGACGTTGACGGCGGGCGCAAGCCGGATGTGCTTGGTGCGCGCGGCGATGTAGCCCAGCACCAGCTCGGGCGACGACAACACGCCCAACGAGTTGAAATGATGCTCGCCGATCCAGGCCGAGTGCATGCCGAGCTGGTCGGCGTAGATCGCCTCGGCGGTGATATCGGAAACGAAGGTGTTGGCGTCGCGCGGATTGTTTTCGTAGTGGTTGTCGCTCAGCGTGAAGTAGCCGAATTCCATGTTCGTCTCCTCCATCTCGGCCCGCCGTGCGGCCGTTCCTTGCCATTATGATGCACCTGCAATTGTTGAAAATGCAATAGTTGATGCGGCAATAATCTCGGGATACTTTGTCGCTCCGACCGGGTCAGCATTGCTGCCATAAGAGGCTCCGTCCGTGGCCGAACGCCGTCACCTCGATCTTGGCAACTACCTGCCTTATCTCATCAATCGGGTCGGATTCGCCCTGGTCGAACGCTTCACCGCGGACGCGCTGAAGGCGCACGGCCTCAGCATCGACATGTGGCGCGTGCTCGCTGCGCTGTCCAACAACGGGGGACAGCGGCAGGTCGACCTCTCGGGAATGACATCGATCGATGCGTCGACCATGTCGCGGCTGGTGAGCCGGCTGGTGCGCCTTGGCCTCGTGACCAGGAGCCGGTCGGAGTCGAGCAGCCGCGAGGTTGTCGTTGCGCTGTCGTCCAAAGGTCGCGCGCTGGTGCAGCGGCTGATCCCGATCGCCGTCAAGCTCGAAGACACGGCGAGCGGAGGGCTGACCGCAAAGGAACTCGCGGTGATGAAGACGCTGTTGTCGCGCATCTATCGGAACTTCGCCGACCGGTGACGGGATATGGCCGGCAGCGATGGCCTGCGCTAGTCTGCCGCCACGAACACATCGCACGCATCGATAGGAGTCCGGCATGAACGCCACTGCCACCGCGCAACGCGCCAAGGGTCCGCTGGTCTGGCTCGACATGGACCAGCAGGCGCTGGACGACGCCTATGACCAGCTCGTCTACGCGCCGAACCGCGATCAGGTTCACAAGCGCAACATGTTCAACAGCGACCGGGTCCGCGCCCGGCTCGGCGCGCCGAAACGACTGGCCTACGGCCCGAAGCCGATCGAGCAGCTCGACCTGTTTGCGACCGACAAGCCGAACGCGCCAATCACCATTTTCATCCACGGCGGGGCCTGGCGAGCGCGGACGGTCAAGGACTACGCCTATCAGGCCGAAATGATGGTGCGCGCCGGCGCCCATTGGGTCGGCCTCGATTTCGACGGTGTCGAGGGCACCAACGGCGACCTGCTGCCGATGGCCGATCAGGTCCGGCGCGGTGTTGCCTGGGTCTACAACAACGCCAAGAGCTTCGGCGGCAATCCCGATCGCATCTTTGTCTCGGGACAGTCGTCGGGGGGGCACCTCGCCGGCAATGTCGTGACCACCGACTGGTCGAAGTACGGCGTGCCGGCCAACGTCGTGAAGGGCGGTTTGCTGTGCTCGGGCATGTATGAGCTGAAGCCGGTGCGGCTGTCGAAGCGTTCGCAGTATGTCGCCTTCACCGACGAATGCGAGGAAGAGCTGTCGTCGCAGCGCCATCTCGATCGGCTGAACTGTCCGATCATTGTCGCCTATGGCACCTACGAGACGCCGGAGTTCCAGCGCCAGAATCGCGAGTTCGCCGAGGCGGTGAAGAAGGCCGGCAAACCGGTCACGCTCCTCGTCGCCGAAGGCTACAACCATTTCGAGATCGCCGAATGCATCGGCAATCCGCTGAGCCTCCTTGGCGACGCGATGCTGAAGCAGATGGGACTCGTATAGCTCCGGGAGGGCGCGATGTTGGATTCGACGCGGCGAGCTGTGTTGGCGGGAGCAGCGGCGATGGCGACCGGAGCGGCATCGGCGCAGCCAGCGGCCCACATCAAGGGTCCGCTGGTCTGGATGAACATGGATCAGAAGGAGCTCGATGACGCCTACGACCAGGCGGTCTATGCGCCCAATCGTAACATCGTGCTCAAGCGCTGCGTCCGCAACAGCGAGCTGGCGAGGGAGCGGCTCGGCGCGCCGAAGCGCTTGACCTACGGCCCGACCAAGTTCGAGGCCCTCGACGTGTTCACAGCCAAGACGCCGAACGCGCCGATCATGATCTATGTGCATGGCGGTTCATGGCGCGTCGGCACCGCGTCGCAGTATCACTACCTCGCCGAGGCTTTCCTCACCGCCGGCGCCAACATCGTCATTCCCGATTTCGCCAATGTCGGTGACGTGGGTGGCAGCCTGCTCACGATGGCCGATCAGATCCGCCGCTCGGTGGCGTGGGTCTACAAGAACGCCAAGGAATTCGGCGGCGACCCGGAACGCATCTATGTGTCCGGTCAATCCTCCGGCGGCCACTGGGTTGGCGTGTTGATGACGACGGACTGGCAGACCGACTACGGTGTGCCGATGACCATTCTCAAGGGCGGTGCGTCCGGCAGCGGCATGTACGATCTCAAGCCGGTGCGGCTGTCGAAGCGGTCGGAGTTCGTCAAATTCACCGACGAGACCGAGCAAAAGCTTTCGGCGATGCGTCACCTCGACAAGCTCGTGGCGCCGATAGCGCTCGTCTATGGCGATCAGGAGACCCCGGAATTCCAGCGCCAGTCGCGCGACTTCTATGCTGCGGTCAAGGCGGCCGGAAAGCCGGTCACGCTCTCGGTCATGGAAGGCTACAACCACTTCGAGGTGATGGAGTCGATCGGCAATCCGCTGAGCCTGTTCGGCCGCGCCGCGTTGGAAGTGATGAAGCTTCGGCCGGCCTGAGAGCTGGCCGAGTCAGACGGGGGGGCGGCATGCGGCATCAGATCAGCCGCCGATCGGTGCTGACGGGCGCGTCCGGCGCCTTGCTGGCGTTTCGCGGCAAAGCGTGGGCTCAGAATTATCCCAGCGGCCCGGTGAAGATCATCATCGGGGTGGGGCCGGGCTCGAGCGCCGACGTGATTGCGCGGCTCCTGGCGGATCACCTGTCGCGCCTCTGGGGGCAGCAGGCCATCGTCTTCAATCAACCCGGTGGCGGCGGCGCCATCGGCATCCGGGCTGCGGGCAGTGCCGCGCCCGATGGCGGCACGCTCTACATGTCGCTGGCCTCGAACTACGTGCTGCTGCCGGAGATGCAGGCGACATTGCCCTACAACGTGGGCCGTGATTTCGTGCCGATCGGCTTCGTCGGCGATCAGCCTCAGGTCATCACCGCGGCGACTGCGCTCGGCGTCGACGATCTCAAGGGCTTCATCGCGCTCGCCAAGAAGCGACCCGGCCAGCTCAACGTGTCCGGCGGGCTTGCCGGCAGCGTGCTCCATCTCACCGCCGAATGGCTGCGGATCGCGGCCGGCATCGATTTCACCATCGTGCATTATCCGGCGGTTCCGCAGGCGATGACCGACCTGATCGGGGGCCGCATCCAGGCGACCGTCGACAGCATCACCGGCGTTCTCGGCACGATCCGTGGCGGCCAGCTCAAGGCGCTGGCGGTCGCCTCGCAGAAACGCCTGCCGGACTTCCCGGACTGGCCGACCGCATCGGAGACGTTGCCGGGTTTTGTCGCCTCCGGCTGGCTTGCGCTGATGGCGCCACCGAAGACGCCGGAGCCGATCGCGCAGAAGGTCAGCGCCGACCTGCGCAAGGTGCTGGCGCTGCCCGAGGTGCAGCAGCGGATGCGAGGTCTCGGCACCTATCCGGTGGCGATGTCGCCCGAGGAACTGGCGCGTTTTATCGCCGACCAGCAGAGCATGTGGCAGCCGGTGATTGCCGCGGTCGGCATCAAAACGCGGAAGTAACCGTGAAGATTATGGTGACTGCGCTCGGTTGCCGCGCCGTCACGGAATTGACGCGCGCCTAGGCCCGCCCTCATCCTGAGGAGCCGCGCGTAGCGCGGCGTCTCGAAGGATAGGGCGGCCCGTGGACGGTGCATTTGTCTATATCCTGCGCTGCGCGGATGGCAGTTACTATGTCGGGAGTGCGAGAAGGGAACTCGACGCGCGAGTTGCCGAGCACAACGCTGGGCTGTTTGGAGGCTACACGGCGAAGCGCCGTCCGGTTACGCTGGTTTATGCCCAGCATTTCGAGTCAATCACAGATGCCATTGCGGCGGAACGGCAGGTGAAGGGATGGTCGCGCGGCAAGAAAGAGGCGCTGATCCGAGGCGATTGGAGTCAGGTGAGCCTGTTATCACGACGGAGGCGTCCCCATCCTTCGAGACGCCCGCCTGCGGCGGGCTCCTCAGGATGAGGACGGTCGGGCGCTTACTGGTCGCCGCGCTCCTTATGGCGACGTTGCTGGTTCAACCTATTGCCGCCCGCGCCGAAAGCTTCCCGTCGGGCCCGGTCAAGATCGTGGTCTCGGTCGGCGCCGGCGCAGCACCGGACGTGATCACAAGGCTCCTTGCCGAGCACCTGACGCGGCTGTGGGGCCAGCCGGTGATCATCGAAAACAAGCCCGGCGGCGCCGGCGCTGTCGCGATCAAGGCTGTGGCCCCGGCAACGCCCGACGGCCACACGCTGTACATGGCGCTCGCCACCAACTTCATCGCGCTGCCCGAACTGCAGGTCAACTTTCCACTCGATGCGCTGCGCGATCTGGTGCCGGTCGGCTATGTCGGCGAGCAGCCGCTGATGATCGCCGCGGCGCCTTCGCTCGGCGTCTCGACGCTGTCCGAGCTGATTGCGCTCCTGAAGAGCAAGCCCGGCGAGCTCAACATTGCCGGCGGCAATCGCGGCAGCATCCTGCATTTCGCCGGCGAGTGGCTGCGCAGCGCCACCGGCACGAAATTCACGCTGGTGCATTACAACGGCGGCGCAGCGGCAATCCCGGACGTGCTCGGTGGTCGTGTCCAGGTCACCATCGACGCCATCGCCAGCATGCGGCCGCCGCTCGATGCCGGCCAGGTCAAGGCGCTGGCGGAGACCGCCAAAAAGCGGCTCGACAATTTCCCGAACGTGCCGGCCGCCGCGGAAACGTTGCCGGGCTTCGAAGCCTTGGGCTGGATGGCGCTGATGGGGCCGCGCGGCATGCCCGCGCCGCTTGCCGACAAGATCAGCGCCGATCTGCGCACTGTGCTGGCCGAGCCTGAATTGAAGAATCGCCTGACCGAGCTCGGCAACTACGTCCGTCCGATGACACCGGCTGAACTCGCCGCCTACATCGTCGAGCAGCAGCAGATCTGGCGGCCGGCTATCGCCGAGGCCGCGAAGTCGATCAGGTGAGTTTGACTTGCCACTCGCTCCGCCCGCATCTTGAGGGGTGTCTCGAAGGACGGGCTGCCGGTGAAGACGATCGGAGCGGCGTTGGGGCTTCTGTTGGCGCTGGTCATATCGGCGGCAGCGCAGGACAATTACCCCACGAGGCCGATCACCCTGATCGTACCGTTTCCGCCGGGCGGCTCGACTGATGTGATCGCGCGTGTGGTCGGCGAAGGTTTCCGCCGCGTCCTCGGCCAGCCGGTGGTGATCGACAATCGCGCCGGCGCGAGCGGTATGCTCGGCACCGCCGCGATCGTGCGGGCGCAGCCGGACGGCACCACCATCGGCATCGGCACCGCGTCGACGCTGGCGATCAATCAGGCGGTGTTCAAGAACCAGCCCTACGACGTGACCGTCGACCTCGCCGCGATCGGCAACGTCGTCGACGTGCCGAATATCATGTCGGTCAATCCCAAGGTGCCGGCGACAAGCCTCGCCGAGCTGATCGCGCTCTCCAAGCGCGAGCCCGGCAAGCTCAGCTATGCGACGCCGGGACACGGCACGGTCGGCCATGTCATCGGCGAGCAGTTCAAGCTGTCCACCGGCACCGACCTGCTGCACGTGCCGTACCGCGGCATGGCGGCGGCGCTGAACGATGCCATCGGCGGGCAGGTGCAGGTGATCTATGACAATCTGCCGACCTCGCTGGAACTGGTGAAGTCGGGGAAACTCCGTGCGCTGGCGCTGTCGGCGCCGCACCGAGTCGATGCGCTGCCGGAGGTGCCGACCTTCGGCGAACTAGGCCTCGACGAGATCAACTGGATGGGGTTCTTCGGGCTGGTGGCGCCAAGGGGAACGCCGCCTTCAATCGTCAAGCGGCTCAACGACGCGCTGGTGCGAAGCCTCGCAATGCCCGACCTGCGCGAAAAGTTGACAAGCCAGCAGGCTTTCGTGGTTGGCAATTCACCGGAGGAATTCCATGCAGCCATCGTTCGCGAGGTGGCAAGGATGAGGCGCGCTGCCGCCGCAGCCAAGATCGAATTGAATCAATAGCGCCATGACCCTTCCCGCGGCAGCATGCTAGGCTCGCTGTGGGGAGAGGGGATATATGGCCAAATATCAGAACATTCTCGAGACGGTGGGCAATACGCCGGTGGTGCGCGTCAACAAGCTCGCGCCGGAGGGCGTCAACCTGTTCGTCAAGGTCGAGGCCTTCAATCCGCTCGGCTCGGTCAAGGATCGCCTGGCGCTGGGTGTGATCGAGGACGCCGAGCGCACCGGCAAGCTCAAGCCGGGCCAGACTGTGATCGAGGCGACCTCCGGCAACACCGGCATCGGCCTCGCCATGGTGTGCGCACAGAAGGGCTATCCCCTGGTCGTGACCATGGTCGAGACCTTCAGCGTCGAGCGCCGGAAGCTGATGCGTTTCCTCGGCGCCAAGGTGGTGCTCACGCCGGCGGCCGACCGCGGCATCGGCATGGTCAACAAGGCGACCGAACTTGCCGAGGCCAACGGCTGGTTCATGACCCGGCAGTTCGAGAACGAAGCGAACGCCGACATGCATTCGCGCACCACGGCCCGCGAGATCGTCGACGACTTCAAGGGCGAGAGGCTGGACTATTGGGTCACGGGATTCGGCACCGGCGGCACGCTGAAGGGCGTCGGCCGTGTGCTGGCCAAGGAACGGCCCGACACCAAGATCGTGCTGTGCGAGCCCGCCGACGCTGCGATGGTGACCAGCCATCAGCCGCAGGAGCGCAAGCCCGACGGCTCGCCGGCCAAGGGTCATCCGGCCTGGAAGTCGCATCCGATGCAGGGCTGGGGACCGGATTTCATCCCGAAGCTCACCGGCGACGCCATCGATACGCTCAAAATCGACCGTATCGTCACCATCGCGGGCCCGGACGCGATGCGGTGCAGCCGCGAGCTCGCGCAGAAGGAGGGCATCTTCGTCGGGATCACGGGCGGGGCGACGTTCGCCGGCGCCTTGCAGCTCTGCAAGGACGTGCCGAAAGGCTCGACCGTGCTGGCGATGCTGCCCGACACCGGCGAGCGCTATCTCAGCACGCCGCTGTTCGCCGATATCCCGGTCGACATGACCGAGGACGAGCTCAAGATCATGCGCTCGACGCCGGGCAATCACCTGGCGCCGAAGACTTGAATGTCAAATTGAATAGCTGAACGCGACCGTTTCAATGCAAAGGGGAGGCCGGCGACAGCCGGTCGGAGGGGAAGGCATGAAAGCGAGTTACCTGGAGCAGCACGGCGGGCCGGATGTTCTCAAATACGGCGAGCAGCCCGATCCGGTGGCCGGGGCCGGGGAGATCGTCGTCGACATCGTCGCCGCGAGCGTCAATGGTGCCGACTGGAAGGTGCGGGCCGGCGACTACAAGCTGACCAAATTTCCGCACATCCTGGGCCGGGACTTTTCCGGCGTGGTCAGCGCCGTGGGGCCGGGCGTCAGCGATTTCAAAGTCGGCGACGAGGTGTTCGCGGTGCTGCCCGCCGGGCAGGAGGGCACCTATGCCGAGAAGATCGCGGTGAAGGCGGAGTTCGTCGCGAAGAAGCCCGCCGGCCTGTCGCATGTCAACGCCGCGGCGCTGGCGCTGATCGGGCTCACTGCCATGAATGCCGTCGAGGACACGCTCAAGCTCAAGCGCGGCGAGACGATCCTGATCACGGGGGGCGCGGGCGGCGTCGCGAGCTACGCCATCCAGTTGGCCAGGCACATCGGGGCCCGCGTCATCACCACCACCAGCGCGCCGAACACCGGCTACGCCCGCTCGCTCGGCGCCGATGAGGTGATTGATTACAACGCCACGGACCTCGCCAGCCTCGGCCAGGTTTGCGACGCGGTGTTCGACACCGTCGGCGGCGACGTGGCGCAGAAGTGCTATGCCGTGCTTAAGCCGGGTGGCCGCGCGGCGTTCATTGCTTCGGGCCCGCAGGCGCCGAAGACGGATCGTACCGACGTGCAGGGACTACGGCCGCCGGTGCCTCGCGGGCGGAGGCCAATGGAGCGGATCGCCGAATTGTATGCGGCCGGCGCGGTCAAGCCGCCTCAGGTTCAGATGTATCGCCTGTCCGAAGCGGCGGACGCCCATCGGGTCAGCGAGGCGCGGCACTTCCGCGGCAAGCTGATGTTTCAGGTCAAATAGACCTAGGCTCGTCGCGGTTTTGGCGGAGTGTCTTCCTCCGCCGATCGGTGGTGCCCGGCCGGTCCGATCTCGAACACGCCGAAGCTGGCGGACTTGACGCCCGGCTCGGCGGGTTTGAGCCCGACCGCCGATAGCCCAAGTCGGAACAATTCGCGGACCGCTGCCGCCCGACTCGGCATTCGCTGTTGAAAACGGAAATCGTCCACGGCCGCCAATTCCTCGGGCGAAAGCATGATTTGCAGTCTTTCGCCGCGTGTCAGTTCTCGATTTGCCATGACACAAGCCTCTCCCGACGACAGCCAACGATATAAGGAGCGCCGTGAATTAGTAAAGTACTCATTCTCACAATTTTTGGCCTTTATGTCATTCTACTAGCGGCGGGCAAGATGGGGAATGAACGCAATACCCACGCTGTACCAAAAGTAATAACATCGCCGAATAATAGTATTTCTCGGTGAAACCCAAGTTTAATTTCGAAATATTCATTACTATGTCCGTTATTATATTTGTCTGTTCTTCGAAGTAGTCTATCATCCATTTCGAAACCTATCGTGCGAGGACGCCATGAAACGAGCAGCTGCGGACTACCGGAAGCGTGCGCAAGAATGCGTCGAGATCGCGCGAACGGCGCGAACTTCCGCTCAACGCACCATGCTCCTGCACATCGCCGAGACCTGGATGCGTCTGGCCAAGGACGCTGAAGACGGCCCGATGGCGACGACGGCGTCGAAGCAACCCCGCCGCTCGCCAACATTGATGTGAAGCGGTGGATGGGGAGAGGGCATGGCTCCGCGCGATCGCGGTTCGTCGAACTTGAGTCCCTTGCTGCGAGCTGGGCGCTCGTCGAAATATCCGAAATGTCCGAGTTGCGAGCGTCGCATGACGGTGAAGCAGGTGACGCCGGTGCTGTTCACCCGCGAACTCGACGAAGTCATCTACCGCTGCGAGGACTGCGGCACCGAAACAAAGCGCAACGTCAAGCGCCGCTGACTGATCCGTCAGACGACGACGCCTGAAGGCTCGCGCCGCAACACCCGCCCAGGCAGAGCGCCGGTGTGGGTCGCATTCTCCACCACCGCAACGCCGTTGACGATCACGTAGGTTCGCGCGCCGCTCGGGAATTGATGCGGATCGGCGTAGGTGGCGCGGTCGCGGAAATCGCCCGGATCGAAGATCGCGACGTCGGCGCGGTAGCCTTCCTTGAGCAGACCGCGGTCCTTGAGCTTGAGCGCGCGTGCGGTGGCTCCGGTCATCTTGTGGATCGCAAGCGCGAGCGGCAATGCGCGACGCTCGCGCACGTAGTGATGAAGGATGCGCGGAAAGGTGCCGTAGAAGCGCGGATGCGGCATGCCCTTGCCGACCTCGCCGTAAGGCGCGACGCAGTTGCCGTCGGAGCCGACCAGCGCCATGGGCGAGGCGACGATGTGCTCGATGTCGTCCTCGGAGATCGAGGTCACCAGCACGCGGGTCGCGCCCTGGTCCTGTACCAAGTAATCGCACAGCGTGTCGACTGGATCGGCCGAGCGCTCGGCCGCGATCTGGGCGATGGTGCGGCCGGCGAACTGCGGCAGATGCGGCGAGATCGAAATCTGCACGCAGTCCCAGGACGGGATGCGCCCCCAGTTGTTGAGGCCGTCGCGCTCGATGTCGGCGCGGATCCCGTTGCGCGTCTCGGTCTTTTGCAGACGCTCCAGCATCGCCGGCACGCCGCCGGCCTGCACCCATTGCGGCAGAAGATTTTTCAGCGGATTGGAGCCGGCGGCGTAGGGATAGGCGTCGCAGTCGACGTCGAGCCCGCGCGCCTTGGCATCGGCGATCATCTTCAGTGCGGTCGCGGCCTTGCCCCAGTTGTCGGTGCCCGAGCATTTGAAATGCACGATCTCGACGTGGACGCCGCACTGCTCCGCGACGTCGATCGCCTCCTGAACGGCTTCGAGCACATGGTTCGACTCGTCGCGCAGATGGGTGAAGTAGGCGGCGTTGTGACGCTTGAGCACGCGGCCGAACGCCTGCATCTCATCGGGCTCGGCATACGATCCGGGCGGCGTGAACAGGCCGGACGACATGCCGAGCGCGCCTGCCTCGAGGCCGGCTTCGAGCAGGGCGATCATGGCGTCGAGCTCGGGGCCGGTCGGCGCCCGGCGCTCCATGCCCATCACCATCAGGCGCAGCGTGTTGTGGCCGACCAGCATGCCGGCGTTGACGGAGGTTTTCGGGAAGCTGTCGAGGTAGTCGGGGAATGTGATCTCGCGGAACGGCGTCCACGGCGCGCTGGGCGACAGATAATCCTTGAGCAGTTCGACCTTGCCGGGCAGCGCCGGGGCGACCGAGAAGCCGCAATGCCCGATGATCTCGGTGGTCACGCCCTGGCGGACCTTGCTCTCGGCCTTGGGATTGATCGGCAGGGTGAAATCGGAGTGGGTCTTGATGTCGATGAAACCGGGCGCAACGGCGAGGCCTTCGGCATCGATGGTCTTGCGCGCAGCGACATCGAGGCGGGGGCCGATCTCGGCAATCCTGTCGCCGTCGATCGCCAGATCGGTGGGTTCGCCGTCGCGGCCGCTGCC
>Ga0265325_10000702_pt1 | contig 24262 bp, 25 predicted proteins | sample 41420metaG_FD_202090 | JGI IMG/M metagenome (GOLD analysis project Ga0265325, IMG submission 202090) | Rhizosphere microbial communities from Carex aquatilis grown in University of Washington, Seatle, WA, United States - 4-14-20 metaG | ecosystem: Host-associated > Plants > Roots > Rhizosphere... | reverse complement strand
TCACAATCAACTCCTCCTCTTCTCCAAGTGTAATGGAATCCGATTGATTGTCAGCATAAACAATCGCCGGCCCGCGCGCAACTTTTACGCTGATGACGGAATCTTCTCTCAAGACCATGTGGTCGGATTGCTCCGTGGAGTTATTGAAAGCAACGCCAATGCCCACCTCGAAGAAGCTATCGGTGATGGAACGATAATATCCAGTCGAGCCCAGTGGCGTCGCCATAACCAATCCGTCTCCAATTATTTCGTTCCCTATTTCCTTTCCATTCACGGACATGCGGTAGCGAATGGCGTGCCTCGGGTCCCCGTTATGAATAACAATGTCGTTCAACGCCGAGAGTTTTTTCCCGTTAAGCGCGGCCTCCAGCTTCATAAACTCCTCTACCTTGTACTTTCCGTTCTTCACCCGCTCCAGAATCTCCTCATTCGGAAAATTGGCGCAGAGTTTGCATATCCGGCTCCCCTTCAAAACAAGTTTGGGTACGCTGGGAAATTCAAATTCAGAATGCATCAAAGTGCCGTCCCCGCCGTAGCTCACTATGATTTCCGGGTCTTTTTGGACGATTTCAAACCCCGACCTTTTTACCAGGTCGATTATCAAATCGCTCTCCTTTCCGAAGATAAGGACTTTCATAATCGTTTTACCTAACAATAATAGCAAAACCATGCCTTAATGGCATGGTTTTGCTATTTGGTCGGGATGCTGAGAATTCTTATTCCCCACATAAAAACTTCTTGTCGGGGAGCCGGGAATTGAACCCGGTCTACACGCACCCGAAGCGTGCGTACTACCGACATACTCCTCCCCGGTAAATTTAATTTGGTGTGGGGGCGTGGCGTGCATACTACCGGCATACTCCATCCCGATTAACCTAGCTTATAGCAAACTTAAGGCTGGGTAAACCCCCGATAATCTAGTGCTTAATGCTCTTTTTCCTCTGATGCATCTTCTTGGATTTCTGGGTCAGAGCGAAAACCGACAAAACCATTATATAGTCTGCCACTGCCTCAGAGGAAAGTTTATGACCGCCATTCATGAGGGCGGATAGAATTATCAAACCGAATATAACGACGGTCCAGGCGATCACGAATATCTCGCCGGGGTGCAGGCTCTCATGAAGATCATACCAGCGGTCGAATTCCTTCGTGCCGACATAGAGACCCAAAATGCCAATATAGATTACGCTCGCGGGTGCAATGATGTAATCGAACATATTCCCGCTGAAAAAATCCATCACGAGAAAAGCGATGAATATGAAGGTCCAAAAATTGGTCAGTATCCGCCATATTTTTTCGTCTTTGAAAGCAAGGTCTCCCATAAAACTATTATTACATATAACCCTGTTTATTTCACGAAAAATTTCTTCTTCATTCCTTCCTCCACCCCAGACTCGAACTCTTCTTTGGTTTCCCGAGCCTTTTCGGCCAATTCGCCGAGCACTTTTTCGGAGAGTCCGCCCAAATCCTTCACGCGCTTCTCCAGATACTCCTTATCGTTCTTCTTCGGATCATCCAGCACCTCTTCCAAAAGAATTCCCAATATCTTTCCAATTTTGGGGCCCGCCGAGACTTTTAAGAGTTTCATCACGTCGTCGCCCCGCACCTTGAGCATCTTCGGATGGATCGGATCGTGTTTCACCTTTTCTATCATAAAGAGTAGATGGCGAAGCTTGTACGGAAAGGCCTTGGGAACGCCGGAGCCGATGCGGTCTGCCTCGCGAATTTTGAGAAGGTCGTCGATATTTTCCGGCCCTACGCGATTCAAGAAGCGGCGCACGCCCGCCTCGGTTACCTCGCCGACGTTATAGTAAAAAAGATGCTGGCGGACGAGATGGGTTACTTTGTCTATAATATCTTTCGAAAAACGCAGTCTATCAAGAATTTTAACTGTCATCCGCGCCCCCACCACTTCGTGGCTATAGAAAGTGGAATCCGGTCCGTCGCCGCCTTTGGTTCTAGGTTTCCCGACGTCGTGCAAGAGCGAGGCTAGGCGCACCACGAGCGAGTAGCCCTTTTCGGTGGCATAATTCAAAGCCCGCACGTTATGGTCGAAAACGGTATAGATATGATGTTTGTTTTGGCCGCAGCCGATGCCCTCCCGGAGTTCCGGCAAAACGAACTTCAAAAGTCCAGTATCTTCAAGAAGAATAATGCCTTCGGCCGCCCGCGGCGCCATAATTATCTTCGCAAGCTCGTCCCTTATCCTCTCCTTCGCAATCATCTCCAAAAGCCCGGCCTGGTCCTTGATGGCTTTCATGGTCGCGCGGTCTATTTCAAATCCAAGTTCCACCGCGAAGCGCACTGCTCGAACTAAACGCAAAGCGTCCTCTCCAAAGCGTTTCTCAGGTTCGCCGACGGTCTTTATGACGCCTTTCTTCAAATCCGCCATTCCGCCGTAGGGATCAATAATTGTTTCTTGTTTCTTATCTCTTGTCTCTAAATCCATCGCCATTGCATTCACCGTGAAATCCCGCCGGGCCAAGTCTTCTTCGATGGTCTTTGCCATCTCCACCTTGTCGGGATGGCGCTTGTCGCTGTATCCCCCTTCTAGACGAAAGGTGGTCACTTCCACCACCTTGAGTTTTTCATCTTTGGAATCGGTCTTCACGCCCACCGTGCCGAACTCGTTTTCATAGACACTATCGGGAAAAAGCTTCTGGATTTCCTTAGGCGTCGCATCCGTCGCGATGTCCCAATCCTTCGGTTCACGTTTCAGGAAGAGGTCACGCACGCAGCCTCCCACCAAATATGTCTGGTGGCCGCTCTTTAGGAGCTTTTCCGATATTTCTTTTATTTCTTTCGGAATCTTCAAAACCATTATTCCCCATTCTATCGCGATTTGGAAAAGAATGAAAATTCCAATACAATCTTATTGAAGTTGCCCTCGTAGCTCAATGGATAGAGTATTGGTCTTCGAAACCAGTGATGTAGGTTCAATTCCTACCGAGGGCACACGAGTATGCATATTTTGGGAATTATATTCGCTTTCTTGGCGCTTGCCTGCTGGACCTTCGGCGATTTTTTTATCCAGAAATCCGTTCGTTTGGTCGGTAATCTCAAGACCCTAGTCTATATCGGTGTAATCGGGATAATCGGCATTTTCCCATTCATCTATGGGAAACTGGTGCCGCTTTTTAATAATCCAAACCATTTGCTTATCTTGACCTTCACGGGCGTGATTATCTTCTTCGCGGCCATCTTCGATTTCGAAGCCCTGAAGCAAGGGAAACTGGCCATTATCGAGCCCGTTCTGGGGATGGAGTTACCGGTCACAATAGCACTAAGCGTTATTCTGTGGGCAGAACATCCCTCGCTCACCCAATATCTCCTGATGGCGAGTGCTTTCTTCGGAATTATCCTGGCTATTACAATACATCATACCCATCTGCATTATCATAAGAGGATTTTCTTGGAAAGGGGTGTGTTGTTCGCCGCCTTAGGTGCTATCGTCATGGGCCTGGTAAATTTTATGGTAGGAGTCTCAAGCCAGGAGACCTCCCCGCTGATGGCAATTTGGTTCACTAATGTGGTTTTCACTTTATGCTGCATCATTTATATGGCAAGAATAACTGGCTTTAGCGGCATTTTGAGTGATTTCACCAAAAATCTTAAGATCACGCTCACGACGAGCATCTTTGATAACGGCGCATGGATATTCTTCGCTTTCGCCGCGAGCTTAATCCCCATTTCCATTGCCACCACGGTGAGCGAGAGCTATATTGCATTGGTCGTTTGTTTGGGGCTGTTTCTGAATAAAGAAAAAGTTCGCTGGCACCAACTCGTCGGCGTCACAGTCGCAATCACGAGCATCATCATCCTTTCGGCGATAACTTAACTTTGATTATTCCCGTGGAATCGGTATAATCTCCATGAATTGCCCCTATAGCTCAGTTGGTAGAGCTGCTCCCTCTTAAGGAGATGGTCCCAGGTTCGAATCCTGGTGGGGGCACAAGAAGAGTTCACTAGAAGCATTTCATTCGAAAACACGCTATCAAATTTCCCAGCGTGGAATTTACGCTTGTTCTCGGCCTCGCTCTCTCGCTTCGCTCGAACCAGTGCCCGCCCTGCCTACGGCAGACAAGTCGGCCTGCGAAACAGTTTTCTCACTAAAATACTTCTAGCTCTAATGGGGTAGGAAACGACGTTCGACTCCTGGCAGTACCAGATTATCTCTTCCACTCCGTAAGTTTCCCCGATTTTATTTCTATCGGGTCGGCGGAACGAAGCTCGCGGATCATTTTCTTGTCCAGGATTTTAAAATGTTTTGACTCCATAAAATCGTCAAATATTTTCCATAGATTCTTCTTTGAAACAAGCCAATCGCCTCCATATTTAGACAAATCAAATGGAGCTGAGTAGCTCCGCATCGTCTTCTTCCCGCTGTCCAGGAAATACTCATTGAAGTACGACATCGCGAGCTCCCGGACGGAAGCATAGACCGGGTCCCGATAGCGCAGGACGGCATGATTAGTTTTCGTGATGGCTCCCCACTTGCTTCGCCTCTTGAACACTGAAAGAACATGACCATAATCATCATCCGTTGTTCTTAAATTAACGAGAAGCGGCGACTCACCGTTATGCCACAATACGGCCGCGGCCAGAAGCGCGCCCTCCATACAATGAGCTTCTTTATTATTCAAAACCGTAAGTGGCGACCAGCAGGTGCGCTTTCCCACCTCGAAGTTTATCGGGATTTTATTCACAAAATCCTGAATCTTAGCGAGAGTGTTTAGCTTTTTAAATACTTTAAATTCCTTAATTTCACCGCTGGGAAATCTCCTCATCTAGTAATCATATCAAAGATGGAAGAATGACCGAAAATCTAGTATAATATGCGGCAAATGGGAGGGATAACACTGGAAACGCCTTTGATAGAAATAGAAGGCATTGGCCAAAGCTTCATCGCCAAATTGAAGCGTCTCGGCATCACGACTGTAACTGAGCTTTTGAATCATTTCCCCGCCCGCTACGAAGATTTCTCCCAGATTTATAAAATTGCGGACCTCATCCCAAACCAAGAGGCAACGATTCAAGGGCAGGTGGAAGAAATCGAGGGACGGAAAGCCTGGCGGCACAATCTCTACATCGTGGAGTGTTTGATTACGGACGACACGGGAAGCATTAAGGCAGTCTGGTTCAACCAGCCCTACATCAGGAACGTCCTTCAGCCTGGCCGAATCGCCAATTTTTCAGGTAAGGTTTCGGGAAAAGAAGAACTACATCTTTCTAATCCGACCTACGAGCTGGTCAATGAGGGGCGGGAGACAAGACACACAGCAAGAATAGTCGGTGTCTATCCGGAAACTCGAGGACTAACCTCGAAGGGCTTCCGCTATCTTATAAAACCCGTCCTAGATAATCTGGGAAAACTGCCGGAATATCTGCCGAAAGAAATTTTGGAGAGGAATCGCTTCCCAGAAATAAACCGCGCAATAAAACAAATTCACTTCCCCGATGAGCTGGGAGAAGCTTTAATCGCCAAAAAACGCTTTGAGTTCGAGGACCTGCTCCTTCTCCAATTATGGAATATTAAGCAGAAGATCGAGCTGGCCAAAAATAGAGCGCCGAAAATCCTAGCTGACGTGGACTACATAAAAGAGCTTTTAAAATATCTGCCTTTCTCTCTTACCCTATCCCAGAAAAAATCTCTCTGGGAAGTGCTTCAGGATACGGAAAAAGAGATTCCAATGAACCGCCTGCTCCAGGGAGACGTCGGCTCCGGGAAGACAGTAATTGTGGCCTTGGCGGCCCTAAATACCGCCAAGAGCGGCTTTCAGGCCGCTTTAATGGCCCCTACCGAGATTCTCGCCCGTCAGCACTTCAATACCTTCCTGAAGTTCTTCCCCAAGTTCGAGGGTGGTGTCGCGCTCTTCACCTCCGGCGAACATAGGATATTCTACGGGCACAACCTCATAACCGACATCAATAAGAAGAAATTGGAGAACGAAGTGAAGGACGGAAAGGTAAAAATAATCATCGGCACCCATGCCCTAATTCAAAAGAACTTGAACTTTAAATTGCTGGCTCTCGTAGTCGTCGATGAACAGCATCGCTTCGGTGTGAACCAAAGAGCGGAGCTCTTAAGCCAAAAAGATTCCGCTCTGCCCCATTTTCTTTCGATGTCCGCCACTCCGATCCCTCGCACGCTATCGCTCACCGTCTTCGGGGATTTAGATCTCTCAATAATTACGGAGATGCCGAAGAACCGAAAAACCATAATCACAAAAGCGATTGATACTAAGGAAAGAGCGACCACATATCAATTCATCCGCGGAGAGATAAAGAAAGGGCGGCAGGCCTTTGTCGTTTGTCCGCGCATTGAGCCGAATGAGAAAACCCAGAGCCCCATAACCAAATTGGAGTGGCAGAAAATGGAGTTTAAATCCGTCAAAGAAGAATATGAAAAATTATCCAAAAAAATCTTCCCTGACCTTAAGATATCGATGCTCCACGGCAAGATGAAGGCAGCCGAGAAGGAAAGGATTATGCGTGATTTCTTGGAAAAACGCGCGGACATATTGGTCACCACCTCCGTGATCGAGGTTGGGGTGGATGTGCCGAATGCGACCGTGATGATGATCGAAGGCTCCGAACGCTTCGGCCTAGCCCAGCTTTACCAGTTCCGTGGACGCGTGGGCCGGGGCGAACACCAGTCCTACTGCTTCCTTTTTACTGATTCGTCCTCTTCATCCACAAAACAAAGGATGAAGTCTATCGTCGAGGCCAAAAATGGCTTTGAGCTAGCCGAGAAAGACCTCAAAACTCGAGGCCCCGGCGAGTTCTTCGGTCAAACCCAATCCGGCATGCCGGACCTCGCGATGGTCGCCCTCCAAAATCCGGAAATGGTAAAAGAATCGCGGGAAACGGCGGTAAGGATAATAAAAACGGACCCGGGTCTCAAAAAAAATCCGGAGCTCGCCCGGAAGATGGCTGAATTCCAAAGCCAGATCCACTTAGAATAATTAAAAGTTTAAATATCAAAACTAAAAATTTAAACGTGAAACTTTTAAGCTTTTAAACTTAATTTTTGAACTTTGAGATTTGATTTTTGAACTTTCTATCGGACCTCTGCTTTGAATTGCTTTTTCGTCGCTTCGGTTATTTTTTCCTGAATGGGATTTATTTCCTCAATGGTAAGCGTCCGCTCATTCGAACGATAGATAATGCGGTAGGTGTAACTCACTCTCTCTGGGCCGAATCTCTCCGCATTCTCATACTTATCCAGTAGCGAAACCTGTTCTACCAAATCTCCGCCAATATCGCGGATAAGGTCAAAATAATCGTTGGGCACAAATTCGGCGTTTACCACAAAAGAAATATCGCGCGTAATGGGCGGATATTTGCTCACTTCAACGAACTTCTTCCCAAGTTGGAGTTGCTTCGTCACGCGCGGATCGTCCGACCATAGAAGGCGGATGTCGGGCAGACTCATACTAACAATAGCCAGACGTTCCAAACCAAAACCGAAGGCCCAGCCAGTGTAATTCGACGAATCAACTCCGAGTTTATCGAGTACACTTCCTTTCACCACTCCGCAACCGACTACCTCTATCCACTTGCCTTCTATCTCAACTTCCATTTCTAGAGACGGGTCTGTGTAAGGGAAAGTATCCTTGTTCAAGCGATATTTGACGTCCGGACCGAAAACCGCCTTAGCAATGTTCCCCAAGGCTTCTTCCAAATCACTTTGGCCAACGGTTTTTATCACTTTGGGCGCCAGATACCAGCCGTCAATTTGGTGAAATACATTCATATGGCTCCTATCTATCGCATCCCGGCGGTAAACCTTGCCGAAACTGAAGCATCCAACCGGTTTATTCTCCGCGATCCTTTTTTTAACCTCTTCATCTTGAAGATAGTAATACCACATTACGGTGGTGTGAGTGCGCAAAACATTTTCGTTATTCACGAAGTAGGTATCCGAATGGCTTCTGGCTGGATGATCGGTCGGAAAATCAAATAAATCGAAACTGATGCCGTAAGGCACGATTTCGGGAGTTTTGATAATATCCAGGTCCTTAAAATAAGGGCTGGCCAATATCCGGTTTACAATCTCCGCTATCGGGCTTCCCTTCGTCCGTGAAAGGTCCGGCATATCCAGGAATCTCTTCATCCGCAAGCTATCTGCATCCGTCCTCTTTCCGAGTTCAGCTTTAAGTTTTTCCTCTTCAAGTGTATCGATTGATATCTCCACCATAAATTAATATTATAATAAGCCTTTTGCTTTCATGTCTTTCATCATAATCATCATGCCAACCTTATTACTAACAAATTGAAGAAATTCTATCCGGCTCCGAGGTATATCTTTCCTCGTCTCTCTCTCCTCATCGTTAAAGCTTTCCCTGTATTGAGTAAATACTTCCATTGTTATTGTCTCATTTTTTATCTTCTCCCAGATTTCCAAGTCATCCGGCGTCAATTCACCAGCATTTATTGATTCACTAAAATGGGCGGTTTTCTTTTGTTCGCGTTCTTTTTCTACAATATCCTGGATTTCTTTCTTGAAGTTATTCAACTTTTCTATTTCAGCAACTTCTCTCTCAATAATCTTGGGTATCGCCCGATTAATAATAAATCCGTAGAAAGCATAGCGCATGGGCGATATAAATTTACCAGTTTCCGTTTTTGCCATGTCTTCTGGATCTTCTACAGAAACCTTATACACAGCTAAATCCTCCCTGGTAATGACGTTATACTTTACCTTCTCCCATATTTCCATATCCTCCGGCAATAACTCGTCAATATTCAAGTTCAGACCTTCTTGTTCTAAAAAGAATAGGAAATCAGCGGTTTCCCGTTCTGTCTTCTCTTTATCGACAAACGCCTGAATTTCTTCCTTAAATAGTTTAAGTTTATTCTCCGGATTCTCCAATTCATTTCCCATCTGTTCTACCATAGATTTTTATTGTGTCAGAGGTGGGGCTCGAACCCACGACCTAGGGGTTATGACTCCCTCGCTCTACCAGCTGAGCTACCCTGACGTTTATGGAGCTGATTATAAATCAGTATCCGAAAAATGCCAAATAAATCGAGAATGATTGTATTTTCCTATTTTTCTTGATAATATGCGTTTGCGGGGAGGAGCAATCTGGTCGCTCGTCTGGCTCATAACCAGAAGGTTGCAGGTTCAAATCCTGCCCCCGCAACCAAAATCAAAAAGTCTACCACTTCGGTAGATTTTTTGGTTTCGATGTGGCAGGATTTGAACAGGGAAAGGGGTCGGGAAAACGGGAGTTTTCCCGCTTGCCCGCCTGAGGCGGGTGAAGTGGAAATACTAAAACCGCTGGGTTTTAGGGAGCTTCGACAGAAATCGAAGCGACGTTCAACTCCTGCCTCACAACAATATGGATATGGTTTCCGAAAAAATAATAAATGAGGTTAAGGAATTTGCAATCGGAGAATCCAAAAAATATCTATCTCCAACTCCATTCGCCGTCCAACTATCACTCAAAAAAGGAATAGAATTAGCAAAGAAATTATCAGCACGAGGAGATATAGTAGCTCTTGGCGTTTTACTTATGGATTGCCAACTTGGTGTGGCAGTAAAAGAGAGGAGAATTAAGGACCACGTGGATATGAGCGCGGAAAAAACAAGAGAACTCTTGCAAGCGATGGATTTGGATAAAAGCCTGATTAATATGGTAGTTAAATGTGTTAAAGAACATCATGGCTCGGAAAACTTCTCATCTCTCGAATCCGAAATTTGTTGCAACGCCGATTGCTATAGATTCATTTCTGTCAACGGATTTTTGGGATCATTTCGCTATGTTTACCCTGAGATGGATTTCCATGATTTTATTACACTTATAAAAGAAAAGGTTGAAGAAAAATGTAATGCCTTAAGTCTAGATATCTGCAAGAAAGAGCTGGAACCTCAATATAAAGCGATAAAATCTCTCCTCGAGAAGTATCAGGATTAATCTTGCGAATCCCGGTAATTTAAAATAAACTAGATTCAGTGATGCAGCCGTAGCTCAATTGGTTAGAGCACCGCCCTGTCACGGCGGGGGTTACCGGTTCGATTCCGGCCGGCTGCGCCAAACAAAAAACAACGCCTTTGTGGTGTTGTCTTTTTATTTTGCGTAATTCGAGAGTTCTTCCCTGGTTACGGGAACGATACCTGATGTATGAAACTGCAGGGTTCCGGAAATGATCCCGATCCGCACCGCCTCCGGGATATTTTTCCCTTCCGCGAGAAACGCACAAATAGTCGCCATTGTCTGATCCCCGCAACCAGTTTCATCCTTTTCCGTCGAATCAGATTTAATCTCAGGAATTGGGATGTGTTCCGCGGAAGATTCCGTTATAAAATACGCACCTTCCACCCCTACGGTTATAAGCACATTCTTCACTCCAAAACTCATCAATACCTTGGCTGCTTGGCGGGCGCTTTCCAAATCGGAAACTTTTATACCGCTCAAGATCTCCGCTTCGTGTTCATTCGGTTTAAGGAGAAAAATATCTTTACGGAGGAGTTCTGAATAATCACTACCTGGATCAAGTCCGCCCGGGTCAAGGACAACTTTCAAGCCAAAATCTTTAGCTTTGTCGAGAATATAAAGAGCAGTATCCAAGGGGAGTTCAAGCGATAAAGCAACAAGGCCAAAATTATCTTTTGCTTCCTTGAAAACCGGTAATCCATCATCAATGTCTTCTTTTTTAAAGTCGCCATTGATCCCGGGCAATAGGTAAATTTGATTGTTGCCTTCTTTATCTACGGGAATAAGGGCCACACCAGGAAACACGCCTTTAAATTCCAAGGTTTTAATATAGGTCGTATCCACGCCCGCATCAATCAGAGCATTAAGCGGTATCTTCCATAATCCGAACGGGTCTTTGGCGGTTTTCCCAATCATGGCCACGGTATTAGGATTAGAGAGCACCGCGATCATCTGCGCGATATTACGAGACTTGCCGCCGGGGCCAATTTTTAGTTCTTGCCCAATTACTAGCTCGCCTCGCGAAGCGAGTCTGCTGACTCGTGAAGCGATAATGTCAGTATTCAGACCACCAGGAACAATGACCTTAATCATGGAACGGATTTTAATTATTCTCGTAAACCTTCCCTACTCCGAAGATATCTGCTTCCCGGAAGTGCTTTCCTATCAGCTGAAAATTGACCGGCAATTCTCCCCCGCCAATCTTGTATTTCTTTACTGGAATTGATATGCCCGGCAATCCGGCGAGGTTCAATGATATGGTGAATATATCCGAGAGATACATCGCGAGCGGGTCGTCCGCCTTCTCACCAATTTTGAAAGCGGTAGTCGGCGTGACAGGAGTCAAAATAACGTCCACCTCCTTGAAGGCTTCTTTGAAATCATTCTGGATGAGTCGGCGCACTTTTTGGGCTTTAGCATAATAGGCATCGTAATAACCAGCGGATAAGACGAAGGTACCGAGTAGGATGCGGCGACGGACCTCCGCCCCGAAGCGCTCGCCCCGATTTTTAAAATAGATATCCCAGAGCGCGGAACGCTCTTTATCGCCCGATTTACCCAAATTTTTTATACGGTCATACCGGATGCCGTCGAAGCGCGCCATATTGGCGGAAACTTCCGCCGGCACCACGATATAATAGGTTGAGAGGGCATACTTTGTGTGCGGCAAGCTGATGTCCTTGAATTTGAAACCGAGGCTCTTAAGTTTCGCCACGCTCTCATCTATTCCATTCTTCACTTCGGCGCTCATGCCATCTACGAAGAATTCCTTGGGAATTCCGATCTTCAATTCTTTTATTTTTTTAGGATCGTTTTCGGGAGAGTATTCCACATCAACGCTCGTCGCATCGAACGGGTCTTTTCCTTGAATGGAATTGAAAATTATCTCCGTATCTTCTACGGTTTTGGCGAACGGACCGATTTGGTCCAAACTCGAGGCCATCGCCATGACGCCGAAGCGCGAAGTCCGGCCATAGGTCGGCTTCATTCCCACGACGCCGCAAAAAGCCGCCGGCTGGCGAATAGAGCCACCCGTATCGGAACCGAGACCTCCTAAAGCGAAGTTGGCTGCGATGGCCGCCGCCGAGCCGCCCGAGGAACCGCCCGCTACCCTCTCCAAATCGTGGGGATTACGGGTCACACCGTATGCCGAATTTTCGGTTGACGCTCCCATCGCGAACTCATCCAAATTGGTCTTGCCGAGGAATATAGTGTCGTTTTTCTTGAGCTTGTTTATGACCGTTGCATCATAACTTGAAACGTAGTTTTCGAGAATTCTGGAACTCGCTGTCGCCCGAAAGCCGTTTATCAATATATTGTCTTTAATGACCATTGGTACGCCCGCCATCGCTCCGATTTCTTCCCCAGAAGCGATTTTTGCATCTACATCTTCGGCCCGCGCCGCGGCATCGCTCTCGAGAAGCGTAAGCAGAGAATGAATCTTGCCGTCTTCCTTTTTTATCCTTTCAAAAAAACCCTGGACGACTTCAAGCACCTTAAATTCCTTGTTCTTCAAGCCATCATGAAAACTTTTTATGGTCAGATCTTCCAGATGCATATTAAAATACCGGTGGTACTTTCAAAAATCCGCCACTCTTTTCCGGGAAAGCCTCGAGGGCCGCACCCTTGTCCAATACCAAATCGCCGTCATCGTCTCTCAAGGCATTCTGCAGCTCCGTTCCGCCAGTCAGGGGCTCGACGTTTTCAGTATCAACCTCTTTTAATTCTTCGAAATAATCCAAAATCTTCCCCAAATCCTTGAGTAACTTCTCTTCTTCAGCGGATTTCAGGTCCATTCGGGCCAATTGAGCCAGTTTTTCCAAATCTTTTTTCGAAAGCATTATCTAAAGATTATAGGTTTACTCCCCAACCAAGTCCAGAAATTCCTTCTCGTTTAAAACTTTGATTCCTAATTCCCTGGCCTTGTCGAATTTAGAACCGGGATTTTCGCCCGCCACGACATAACCGGTCTTCTTGGAAACACTCTCGGAGATATCTCCTCCCAAAGCCCGGATTTTATCTTTAGCCTCGTCCCGGCTCATCTTTGAGAGCGTTCCGGTCAAGACGAACGAGGAGCCGCCCAATCTTCTATCCCTAGTTTCATATCTCCGGCTATCTATTTTCACCCCAGTCCGTTCCAACTTCTTAAGGAGTTTCACATTTCTAGATTCGTGAAACCAATTATAAATGCTTCTTGATACAACCGGACCAATATCTTCAATCCTTTGTAAATCATCTGACGAGAGTCTCTGAAATACTTTCAAAACGTCTGTCGGTTTTAAAATTTGGAATTTGGAATTTGGAATTTCGCGGTCAAGCGCGATTGCCGTCTCTTCCCCCACATTCAAAATGCCCAAACTGTATATGAATCTAGCCAGAACTATCTTCTTCTTCTCATCTACTTCCCGGATGATTTTGTCGGCCGACTTTTCTCCGAATCTTTCAAGAACACTTACATCTCCCCTCTTCAAATCGAATATGTCGGCGGCGTCGGCGATGAGCCCCTCGTCCAAAAACCGGTCGATTATCTTCCCGCCCAATCCGCGGATGTCGAAGGCTTTCCGGGAAACGAAGTGGTAGAGCTGTTCCCGATGGCGCGCTCCGCACATCGGATTGGAACAGCGATAAATCGCTCCTTCATGAATTATCTTTGAACCGTCCACCGGACACTTCGCCGGTATGCGGAATTTCTTTTCTTTACCCGTCCGTAAATTCTTAAGCACCTTCATCACTTGAGGAATAACGTCGCCAGCCCGCGAGATGATGACCGTATCCCCGACCCTGAGACCCAATCTTTCTATCTCGTCGAAATTATGAAGTGTGGCATGTGTGATAGTAATGCCGCCAACGCCCACCGGGCGCATCACAGCAACGGGCGTTAAAGCTCCCGTCCGGCCCACCTGGACTTTTATATCTTCCACCACTGTTTCAGCTTCCCGAGGCGAAAATTTGTAGGCAATGGCGGCTCGCGGTGCCTTTCCCGCCACGCCTCCGGATTCGAAAACGGCATTATCATTCACGATAACCACCGTTCCATCTATTTCATAAGGAATTTTCTCCCGATTTTCCGCCCAATAATCTCTGAATTCAAAGGCCTCGGAGAGAGAGTGGACCAATCTATTGTTGGGATTTGTCTTGAATCCGAAAGATTTAAGCATATCGTGCTCTTCCTCGTGCTTCTTCTGCCCCAAGTCCGAAACTATCGCATATTGGAATGAATCGAGTTTTCTCCCGGCCGTAATCTTCGGGTCTAATTGTCGGATGGAACCTGCCGCGATGTTCCGCGGATTTGCATAGAGCTTCTCGCCTTTCTTTTTCTGCTCCCGGTTTATGCGCTCGAATTCTTTTTGGGTGATGAAAACCTCTCCCCGCACAACGAGCCGCCTGGGCACCGACCGCTTCGGATCCGAGCTCTCGATTTTGAGCGGTATCGCTTCAACCGTCCGCAAATTCTGGGTCACATCTTCCCCCATTATCCCATCGCCGCGGGTCGAGCCTTGGATGAAAATGCCGTTCTCATAAACTAGCTCTATCGCCAATCCATCAATCTTGAGTTCGCAATAAAACTCCGGCTTCACTTTCTTCTTGAGGAAGTTCTCCAGACGTCCGAACCAATCGCGCATATCGTCTTCCGAAAAAGCATCGTCGAAAGAGATCATCGGCTTTTCATGACGCACTTTCTTGAACCCCTTGAGCGGCTTTCCTTCTACTCGCTGGCTCGGCGAATCCGGCGTCACGAGTTCCGGAAAACGGTGCTCCAAATCAAAAAGCTCCTTTTTCAGGGAGTCCAACGCTTCGGGCGATATCGATTCCTTATTTAAAACATGATAGGCGTATCGATAACGATCTATTTCTTTCTTAAGTTTCTCTATTCTCTCGCGCGCTTCGCCAAATGTAAAATTCCTCATGGACCTTGGGTTAATACCGTTTCCAGCGCCCGGACGGTATTTCCGGAGAACCCCTGTGAAGTGAAGTCTATTATTGAACTGCTCACATTGAGCGGATCAGGAAGGATATCGAAACTCGATGTTGCAGTCACCCCGTTCGTAAAAAAAAGCGGGTAGGGATAGCTCTTGTTAAAGCTGGTCAGCTGCCATTCGAGCGCTGCATCGGCGGCGAAGAAGGCTTGAGCGGAACTTTCCGCATCGTTCGCCTGGCGGATTTGATAGACCATCAGGATACCGGTAATGGCCGTGGCGCTCAGTAAAATTCCGCCCATCATGATTATGACCATTATCATGACCTGTCCGCTGTTATCGCCGCGACGATTGATGAATTTGGATTCCATGGTATCTGTGATTTACTCAGACTCGCCCGGTAATATCCTGGCACTCGCCGTCGTTTGAAGATTTACGACATTCCCCGACAAGGAACTATCGTTCGAACCAACTTGGAGAAAAAGGGAGAGGCGCCACGGCGCGGAAGTATCGATTTGAGAAACCATGAAACAAAGCCGCGAAACTTTAATGTCGGCAGCCGTAAGAATAGTGGCTGGGGAAGAAGTGCCCTCGGTCCTTTCAATATCAGATGCAATATGATCCCATTGATATAAGACCGTCGTCGTTGCGTTGCCTCGGACCCGGGTGAATTTTAGAGTGTCTCCCAAACCAGAACCGCAGGTACTGCCGGAATCGGTCACCGCGAGATTAAATCCGCTCCGCACTTCTCTCATTATCTGTTCAAGCGCCAGACTTGCATTGCTGTTCATGGCCATCATTTCACTTATGGATCGCTGGGTTCTGACCGATTGGATGAAAATTCCGCTCGCGACGGCAATGACGGTAAGAAAAATGCCCATAGCCACAATAAGCTCAACTAGCGTAAATCCCGTTAGAGATCGCGCCCGCGCGCTTGCGCGCGCCCCTAAGGGGCTTGCGGGGCGGGTTATCTCTAACGGGATGAAGCCGCCATCATTTGACCTATTATTTTTCAGTAAATTTTTCATTAGTACGTTCGCCAATAGAAGAAGTGATCCTCTACATTAATCTGCTTGGCACTCCCGTTTTCGGTCCATTGAACAATGGAGTTGACCTGTATCTCGTCGAAATTCAGATTGGATACCCTGACTGTACGTGTAAAGCCGGTCGTCTGACCAGAATCATAACTGTATATGCCGGTCGAAGGATTGAAAAGAAGTGGTCTTGAGCTATACACCGTGAGATCACCGATATTCACTAGACCGCTCGCCAAACTAGGCACGGAATCATATTGAAGCTCATAACTACCATTCGTATCAAGATAGCGGTTCCAAGCCACCGTATTGTCGGTCAAACGGTCTCCAAAATTAGCATCTTCTATATTTTTCACCACTTCGATGCCTTCCGCCGCAAGATAGGTCGCAATGAACTTATTCGTTACTCCCCGATTATAGGCAATGGAATTAGAGAGCAGAGATAATACGCCGAGCAGCCCCACAGTGATGAGACTGATAGAAACGATGGATTCTATAAGCACCTGGCCCGCTTGCCGGCGAACGCGGTCTTTTCTATCCGATGGTTTTTTTGGATGAAACATTTTATTGGGCGCTTATCTGGCCGGCACCGTTTATGGCAATCGTTGTTGAAGCGCCGGCAGCCGGATCCGAAATCGTGAATACCAGGGGCAGAGGCAAGGTCGAGGTAACACTGAGTTCCGGCGGAACAAAAACGACATCTACCGAGTTGCCGGCCGGCACGGCAGTGGAGTTGGATGAGATTCCGAAGACCAAGCCATTTTCAAGGGATAAACTCTGGAACGATTCGCCTGAATCGTACTTAAAATTATTGTACACGTTGCCATTGAAATCCTTGCAGGAAGGCTTATCGGATGGCTTTAAGTCCTGAAATAAAATAAATGATTGGGAACCTGCCGTAAAATGAACGCCGAAAGCGCAAGCATTCGGATCTTTGTTGAATCTTTCCGCGGCAAGCGACCGGGCCTGGTTTAAAACGCCCTCCACAACCGCCTCATCTTTGAAGAGTTTGAGCTGTTCCGAGCCGGAACGGCTGTAAACCAATGTCATGGTCGTGAGAATAGTAATGATTCCAATAACAACCATCATCTCAATGAGCGTAAAACCAGCCTTAGAATTGGAACTCATCCCCCACATAGTATTTTTCTCTAGTTTTGATTTCATAGATTACCTATACCCGGCGTACAAACAAAGCTTTAAGATTTTGTGATCTTTGCTTATGTGTTGGATACATTCTTACTCATTATACTACACCTGCCGGGTCCCATAAATAAAAACGGGGCCGTTCCCGACACACGACCTCTTCGCATACCCATCCGGATAACGCCTAAATTTTGAAAAGACCGAAGTAGCCCCCTATAATGCCGTGCCCGAGGAAAACCGTAAGGAGCACCGCTGAAACGAAAAATGGAGCGAATGGCAATTTGTCTTTTATGTGTTTTTTGCCGAAAGCCAGTAGGATACCGCCAACCAAACCGCCCAACAAAAAAGAAAGAATGGTCGCTAGCGCGATATCCGGCCAACCCAAGACCAATCCGGAAGCAATGGCCAGTTTAACATCCCCCATTCCCATCCCCCGGCCACGACTCACTAAAACCAGAAAACCGAAAAACAGGCCGCCGGCTAACATACCAAAGATCCGATTTAAAACTATGCTCTGAAACGGTGAGAATATAAGCTGATATTGCTCCAAAAAAGAGCTTCGGAAGGGATAAATCTTGTCTCCATAGGCCAAAAATAACGCGCCGATTATAACACCGAGGCATCCCAAAATTACGTTTAGTTCGTTAGGAATGACGTAATCCCTAATATCAATGACTGCGATCACTATCCAAGTAAGAGTGGAGACAATCCAGACGGCTAAAATGAGGTAATACCACCAACTCAGGCTGAAGTTGGCAAAGGAAGAAAGGCTGACATTATAAAAACCATTCAAAAACCATGGCAATCCTGCGAAAACCGCCCCACCCAAAAATTCCACTATCGGGTATTGGATGGAAAGCTTGTGGCCGCACTTCCTGCAGAGGCCTTTTTGGATGATGAAGCTTAAAAGAGGCACCAATTCCCTGGCATTCAATTCGTGGCCGCAGTATGGGCAATGAGAACGGCCGCTCAGCCTCTTGAAGCTGAAAAGTTTTTCTTCCGGGTTATACCGCCAAATCAGGACGTTCAAAAAACTTCCTATCGCCAAACCGAAAACGAAGAGGGCAATGAAAAACGCAGTCGCCATGATTTAATTAGTTGGGCAGGTATAGCTGCTGGGCTCCGTGAGCGTCGTAACCGAATGGCCGCCGCTATCAATGCAATAATACTGGACTTGGGGATTATCCGCAGTACCTAGTTGGCTGTTTAAACTCGAGAAGGCGGCGTACATTTTTGCCGGTGCCGGAGATTTTATTATCGAAAGGGCACCACCCTGAACTGTTATGTCGTCCGAAAGAGCTTTCAGATTCGCATCCGATATATCCGTTATGGACGGCAGATTCGGTAAGGTATTATAATTGCCGTTATAATACGTCTCGGCCAAATCCCGAACTTGGTTCACCTCCTGGATTATTCGTGAATCCTTGGCCTTATCCTTAGCTGGGCCGAGAGCCGTTAAAATTACCGACGACAAAAGGCCTATAACGGCCACTACGACGAGCATTTCAATCAGCGTGAAACCTTTATTATACGAATCTTTCATACCTTAAACTAAGTTATGTTTCAATTATAACATAAGAGATATTTTTAAAAAATACAAAAAAGCGCTTCATCCCAGAAGCGCTTTTTAAACTCTCTCCATTCACCGGTCTTCTAAGGACAGGAGCTACTAGCTGCTGACGCTGCACCAACCTTCCCAGTAGAATCAACACAGTAGTAACCGCCGGAAACTAAAGCAGAGGATATCGCGTAGGTAGAACCTGCTCCAGCGGACGGCTGGACACTCAACGTTCCACCATTATTAGACACATCAGTAGTTAAAGCACCATAGTCGGATACTAAATATGTATAAGCACCCGTAGCCGGACTGAATTTAGTCTCTAATATGACTCTCGTCTGGTTTATATCTGAAATGATTCTCGCATCTTTTGCTTTATTTCTAGAGGGCCCTAGAGCCACCAGAACTACAGAGGAAAGAAGGCCGATAATGGCAATCACGACGAGCATTTCTATGAGTGTAAAACCTTTTGTATTCTTCATGTTTTTGTATAATTTTTCGACCATTTAGATTAACGTTATCATTATACCATATCGATATATTTAGAAGACTTTGGCCAAATTGTAGATCGGCAAGAGAATTGAAGCGAATAGAATGGCGACCACAACCCCGATAAAGACCATAAGTATCGGTTGGAGAAGGGTTACCAGATTGTTCACGGTATCGTCCACTTGTCGGCTGTAAAAATCATTGATCTTGAGCAAGAGATCTTCCAAGCGGCCAGTGGATTCACCAACACTCAAAAGCTGCGAAACAAGCGGCGGGAACTCCGGCATAGAGGCCAAGGTCTGAGAAAGCAGTTTTCCCTTCCGAATCTGCTGGGCTACGTCATGGAGCAATTCCTCATAAACCGAGTTGCCAATGGTGTGGGATGATATCTCTACGGCCTGAGGGATGGTCAATCCTCCCTTAATCAGAACCCGCGCCGATTCGGCGAAGCGGGAGATGTACAGTTTTTGGAACAGCGGCCCCATAATCGGAATCTTGAGGAGTAGAGTGTCTAAAACCACCTTGCCTTCGTTGGTCTGGAAATAATCCACGAGCACGAATGCCACTACCGCAAGCGCGATGACAAAGAAGAACCACCAATTGGCCAAAAATGTTCCGACTCCCAGGAGGATTCTCGTAAAGAACGGCATTTCAATATTAGCCTGAGCGAAGATTGGAGTGATCTGCGGAAAGACCATTGTTACCATAACTATCACGACCACAATGAAGAGTCCGATCACGAAGGCCGGATAAGTCAGAGCATTTTTAACCTTGCCGAGCAGGGCTGATTGTTTCTCGAGATAATCAGCCAAAAAATCCAGAACTTCGGAGAGCCGCCCGGTCACCTCAGCGGATTTGACCATATTGATGTAAAATTCAGAAAATATTCCCTTGTGGCGTTCCAAGGCCTGGGAGAGTGAAAATCCGGCATCAATATCATTCGCAATTTCATAGATTGCCTCTTTAAGAACTACTTTGGAAGTCTGTTTATAGAGACTGGACAAACTATCCGAAAGAGGAACCTGGGATGCCAGAAGAGTCGCGAACTGGCGCGTGAATATCATAAGATCCTGTGTCTTAACGCGCTTGAAAAATTCCACTATCCGGTTGTACCAGACGTCATCCACTACCGGCTCTATGCTCAGTACGAAAAGTTCGTGGGTCAAAAGAATGGCGACAGCGCCTTCCCGGTTCGCCGCTTCGACGTTTCCGACCTGCAGTTCCCCGTCCTTAGTTCTAGCTTTGTAATTGAATTTCGCCATTGTTATTTGATTATATCCTAGCTCCTCTCCAAAAGTATCCTAAGTTCGGAGGGATTCAACGAATGAGCCTCCGCCTGCTCCAACGATATCTCCTTTCGTTTCAGGAGATTCACGAGCGAGCGGTTCAGGGACATCATGCCTTCCTGCACATTGGTCTCGATTACCAAGTCAATCTGATAGATTTTCTTCTCCCGAATGAGGTTCCGGATGGCCGGATTCATAAGCATGATTTCTGTAGCCGGTATCCGGCCGCCGCCCAAACGCGGGATAAGCCTCTGGGAAACAATGCCTACCAAAGTCGAGGCGAGTTGGGAGATGATCTGGCCTTGCTGGTTCGGCGGGAAGCTGTCGATTATACGATCAATTGTCTGGGAAGCGGAGTTTGTGTGGAGAGTCGAAAAGACCAAGTGGCCAGTCTCAGCTGCCGTCATCGCGGTTGCAATGGTTTCGGGATCCCGCATCTCACCGATCATAATGACATCAGGGTCTTGGCGCAAAACCGCCCGCAAAGCATCATTGAAAGAAAGAGTGTCCATTCCGACTTCGCGCTGGGAAACAATGGAACGATCCTGGGAAAAAATGTATTCAATCGGATCCTCGACGGTAATGATATGGACATTCCGTTTGTGGTTTACCTCATCCAAGAGGGCTGCGAGCGTCGTAGATTTTCCGTGGCCGGCCGGACCCACAACCAGAATGAATCCCTGATTCAGTTTTACGAAGTCGTGGAGCAGAGGCGGCATATTTAATTCTTCCAACGTACGAATCTGGGCCGGTATGAGCCGCAGGGCGGCGGCGGCGAATCCCCGCTGAAGATAGACATTAACGCGGAAGCGGGCTTTATCCTCGTAGTTAAAAGAGAAGTCTACCTGCTTCTTTTCACCAAATATCCTTTTCTGATCTTCGGTCAAAAGCGCCGAAGTAAGACCCTCGGCCTCCTCTTTGGTCAGGATCGATTCCTGAGCGAGCGGTATCAAGACGCTGTCCACCCTGATCGTCGGCCGGCGCCCAACCGCCAAATGCAGGTCCGAAGCGTTCTGTTTCGCGGTTGTCAAAAGCAAATCGTTCAATTTCTGTTTGTAATCAATGTTCATATTTTTAAAATTATTCGGTCTCTCTCAAGACCTCTTCTAGTATAACCTCACCGGCGAGCGCTTTCAAAATTCCGTCTTGACGCAAAGTGACCATTCCCTGCCTTTTCGTTTCATCAATAAGCGTTCCTTCGGTAAAACCTTTGCTGATAATATCGCCCAACTCCCGCGTCATTTTGAATATTTCGAAGATGGCGACGCGCCCGGCCGTTCCCTTTCCTTTGCAAGTGGCGCAATTCGGATCGTTGCCAATCCGATAAACTGAGAAGGGTGCTTTCCCTTTTATGCCGGACTTAAGAATCGGCGGCAAAGCATCCAGCTCATCCTTAATTATCTTCTGAAGTTCATCGGATGCCACCGCCGGTTTCTTACAATCGGGGCAAAGACGGCTCACAAGCCGCTGGGCCAGCATCAAATTAAGAGATGACGATAGGAGAAAGGTCGGTACTCCGAGGTCTATCAGGCGAGGAATGACGCCAACGGCATTGTTCGTGTGGAGTGTGGAGAGCATCAAGTGGCCGGTTAGGGCGGCGTTTACCGCCAAACTTGCGGTTTCAGAATCACGGATCTCGCCGACCATGATTATATCCGGATCTTGCCGCAGGATCTGCCTCAAACCAGACGAGAAATCGTAGCCGATCTCCGGCTTCACTTGGGATTGGTTTATCCCGTCCATAAAGTACTCAACCGGATCCTCAAGGGTCAGAATATTAACCTTGTCGGAGTTCAGTCTCTGCATCATGGCGTAGAGCGTCGTTGATTTCCCGGAACCGGTCGGCCCAGTAATAAGAATCATGCCAAAAGGCGCTTCGGCGGCGTTTTCCAAAAGTTGGAAGTTATACTCGTTCAATCCAAGCTCTTTCAAACCCTTCAAGCCTGTCGCCGGGTCAAGCACCCGAATTGCCACCTTTTCTCCCGACGGCGTGGGAAAAGTAGCGACGCGGAAATCTATGTCGCGGCCAGAGATGACTGCGCGGAAACGGCCGTCCTGCGGTATTCTGGTTTCATCCAATCTCAGGCGAGAAAGAACCTTGACCCGGGAGATAATCGGTTGATTGAGCGCAGACGGGAGAGAAGCGGCCTCTTCAAGATCGCCATCCACCCTGAAACGGATCCGCAATCTGGAATGCTGGGGTTCTATATGAATGTCGGAAGCTTTAAGCTCCACCGCTTCCCGCAAAGTGGAAGCCACCACCTTTATAATGGGTGCATCTTCCGATGTTTGGGCTCCTTCTTCGAGCGCCACCATGAGATCGTCGCGTTTTTTGGTCACGCCGATATCTTTGACGGCCGATTCTATTTCAGTCCGATAGGGAGCGTAACGGCGCCAAATATTGATGAGGTCCGTCGGAGTTACGATATAAACGCCCAGACTGACCCTTTCCCTCTTTGCGATAAAACGCAGAGCTTCCTGAGCCTGAAGATTATCCGGTCGGAGCATTCCCACAACCAATAAATCTTTCCTTCTCTCAAGCGGGATTACGCGATAAGCCCGGGAAGTTTCCTGCGGAATCAGGGACAAAACGTCGGCAGAGATGTCCGATGGGTCTATTTTCTTGTAGGGGATTTTAAGAAGTTCGCTCTTTACCTCGGCCACTCCTATTTCGTCCGCCAAATGCTGTTCATAGAGCAAGTCTTCCGACGAACGCCCCTGGGCTTCGGATTCTTTTAAGACTTTATCCGCAGAAGATTGGGCGAGAAGTCCTTTTTTGACCAGCGATTGAATGAGTTCCTGATCGGTCATGCATTAAAAAGGCAGGAACGGATTGGGCCGTCCCGGAGTGGGAACGTTTAGGGAAGAGCCATAATTGTTCGTGAAATATTTATTCAGAGTGTTAACGACCGGAGTCGGATCAACCTGGACCTGGGAAAGTTGGTTGATGTTGCTCAAATTACCAGGCACAACCACGTCGATAAGTTCTGGCTTATTGAAGAGGATGAAGTAAACGATAGCAAATATTATCGCCACCACCACGGCGACCACAATGATGTTGAACCAATTTACCGGCTTTTTATCTTGTTCAATGATTATTGCCATTTGAATTAATTTTCCTGATAAAACGCGACTACATCCAGCTGCATGGAATAGTTCACGTTGCTACCTATCCCCGGCTTGTTATCCGTTACGGCTTTGAAATCGAAATCGGTGACATTCATGATGCGGGCGTTTGTTTCGGTTGAATTGAGAAATTGCTTGAGGGAATTATAGCTGCCCGAAACGTTCACTTCAGTGGGAATGTTATACAGTTTTTTGACCAGCGCTTGAGTCGATCCCTTTGGATTAGATGGCTGGCCCGGCTGAATGGTCAGGGACAGCAAGTTTACCTGATTCGCCACTGCTATGGCCTGCCACTGGTTCAAAGCCTGCGTGACATTCGGTCCGATGGGAATGGCAAGCCCGACCGTCTGCTGGAGCTTAGCCGTTGAAGATTGGAATTGGGTGATCAGATTCGTGACCTGAGTCACTGCGGATTTCTGATTGTCGTAAAGCTGCGATTTTGAGGCAACCAAACCCTGAAGTTTGCTCGCACTTTGGAACTCAGGCTGAATCAAGGTCCCATAGACGACCAAGGTAGCCATCAAGAAAAAGGCTGAAAAGAGAATGCTTAGGATTCTTTTTGTGGAGGTTTTCATCCCGTTAGAGGCAGGATACGCCTAAAAGGCGCATCCGTGATGATTTATTAACATTCATTATTCCGACTTGTTGATGATTCATATGGTTCATAATTTTGATGGTTTGGGTGCCTCTAACGGGATTCATGTTATTGGGGTTTGCTCAAAAAATCCGCTTGGAACGTCAGCGATATGACAAAATCTATGGCTCC
>Ga0265325_10000698_pt1:7500-24408 | contig 24408 bp, 11 predicted proteins | sample 41420metaG_FD_202090 | JGI IMG/M metagenome (GOLD analysis project Ga0265325, IMG submission 202090) | Rhizosphere microbial communities from Carex aquatilis grown in University of Washington, Seatle, WA, United States - 4-14-20 metaG | ecosystem: Host-associated > Plants > Roots >... | reverse complement strand
CGAACGCGCCGACCGCGCCCGCGGCGATGAGGTTGTGCCCGCAGGCGTGGCCCACGCCAGGAAGGGCGTCGTATTCCGCGAGAATGGCGATGCGCGGACCTTTCTCCGATCCCGCCCGCGCGCGCAGGGCGGTCGCCATTCCCGCAACGCCGCGTTCGACCTCGTGTCCGCGGCCGGCGAGAAACTCGGCAATCCAACCGCTGGCCTTGTACTCCTCGAAACGGAGCTCGGGGTTCGCGTGAATGCGACGGGCGAGGGCCAAGAGATCGTCCGCGCAGTCGTCCACCGCGCGATCGATCGACGACTCGACTTCGGGGGGCAGTGTCATCGAGAAAGGTCTTAGCATCAAGCCTCGGGAGGTCCTTGGCGTATCGGCGAACCCCCCTTACCCTCCATTGCGTCCGATGAGACTGCCCCCTGCAGCCGCTCTCATGATCGCGGCTTTCGCCGGATGTCACGACAAGGCGCCCATTCCAGGCGACCCCTCCGCGGCCAAGCCGGCTTCCGCGCCGCCGTCATCGAGCCCCGGGGGAGCGCGGCGCGATGCGAGCCGGACCGCGGCCTCGGATGCACCGCCGCCGTTCGTGGCCGAGCGGGTGACCGGAGAGGGCCGAGCGATGGGGACGCACCTCGCGTACGCGGCGTTCACGACGCCCGGAGTCGACCAAGCGCAGGTGCATCAGGTGTTCGACTCGGCCACGACCGAGATCAAGCGCCTCGAGAAGCTGATGACCACCTGGGACCCGGCGAGCGAAGTGTCGCGCGTGAACGCGGCGGCGGGGAAAGAGCCTGTTCAAGTGTCGGGGGAGACGTTCGACGTCATCCGGGAGTCGCTCCACGCGAGCCAGATGAGCGGAGGGGCGTTCGACATCACGTTCGAAACTCTGCACGGATTGTGGAAGTTCGACGAGGATCTCGACGCACATCCGCCCTCGGCGGCCGAGGTGGCCGAGCGGCGCAAGTACCTCGGCTACCCGCACGTGAAGCTCGACCCGGCGAAGCACACGGTGATGCTCGACGAAGCGCACGTGCGAATCGGACTCGGGGGAATCGCCAAAGGCTATGCGGTGGATCGCGCGTCGCGGGTCTTTCTCGACGCGGGGCTGTCGTCCTTCTTCGTGCAGGCCGGGGGCGACCTCTATGCGCACGGCACCAAGCCCGATGGGTCGCCATGGCTCGCGGGCATTCGCGACCCTCGCGGGCCTGACGGGGACTACTTCGCGATGATGGAGGTGCGCGACCACGCTTTCAGCACCGCCGGCGACTACGAGCGGGCATACGTCATCGACGGCAAGCGTTTTCATCACATCATCGACCCGCACACGGGGTATCCGGCGACGGCATCGCGCAGCGTGACGATCTGGGCGCCGACCGCGTTTCTCGCGGACGAAATCGACGACGCCGTGTTCATCCTGGGGCCGGAAAAGGGGCTTGCGCTGGTCGAGTCATTGGACGACGTCGGGGCGGTGATCGTCGATGCTCACAACAAAGTCTGGACGAGCAAGCGCCTCGAGGGAAAAGTCCAAGGGGTGCACTCGCCGACCGATGGGCTGTGAAGGCTTCGGGGGCTATTGCAAGACTGCTGTCTGACCCTCTTGTCCTGGCGGTTCTCTCCCCATCGCGTGCGACCCACTCCACCCGTCATGGAGCAATGAGCCTCCGCGCGGCTTCCTCCAAATCCGCCGCGCAGCGCACTTCGTAGACCGCGGTGCATTTGGGCGCGTAGACGGGCATCGCGCTGTCGCCCTGTCCCCACGCCCCGCGTGGCTCGGGGCAAAGCCACAAGAGCGCGCGCGACCGCTCCCGCAGTCGGTCGAGCACGTCGGCCGCAGGATCGTGGAAGTTGGTGCGCCCGTCGCCCAGAATCACCACCGTCGTCCGCCGGTCGAGCCCGCGCCCGTAGCGCGCCTCGAACGTTCGTAGGGCTCGGCCGTAGTTCGAATTGTCCCCGGCAGGCACGACGCCGCCGGCCCATGCACGGGCGACGGCGACGCGAACCGGTTCCCTCGCGAAGAGCTGCGTCGTTTCCGCGAGTTCGCTCACGAACACGAACGTCCGCGCCGACTCGAAGAGGTCCTGCACCGCGTAGGTGAACTCGAGCAGAAAGCACGCTGCGGCGCGCACCGAATCGCTCACGTCGCAAAGAAGGACAATCTTCGGCCGATCGCGGCGGCGCTCCTTTCGCGCGATATCGAAGGGAACGCCGCCGGTTCGCAGCGCGAGCCGGAGCGTGCGCCGGGGGTCGATACGGCCGTGAAGCACGCGCCGCCGCGAGCGCACGCGCGCGCCCCCCCGGAGCCTGTCGGCGAATCGCCGGACCGCGCGTCGAACTTCTTCGATCTCCCTCTCGGTTAGGGCCGCGAACGGTTTGGTCGCCGTGGTTGCCCGCTCGCGCGCGCTCTCCGCGTCGGCCAGTCGATCCTCGTAACGCGATCGAGCGTACGCGCGAACGTCTTGATCGGTGCGATCGAGCTCCTGCGCGAGCGCATCGGCGAGCGCTTCGCCGCGCTCGGCGAGGGCGTCGACGAGATGCGATCGCAGCAGGGCAAGAGCACGGCGCGCGCTGCCCGAGCCAACCTGAGACAAGATCCGGTGAGAGAGAAAGCCGAGCTGCGGGCCGCTCGCGGCGTCCAAACGGCGCAGCGCTCCTCCGAGCGAAAGCATGCGATCGAGCGCGGCGCCTCGCTCGAGCATCGTGCCCAACGGAGCGAGGTCGCCGCCGGGGCTCGCCGCGAGCTGCGCCATCAGCTCACGAAGAACTTCGAGCTCGCCGTCGCCGAAGCCGCGCGCCGACAGGCGGTCCCAGAGAGAGCGAGCGCGTTCGGCCGCCGTGTCGACGGCGAAGAAGCGCCGGAATGCGGCGTCGAACCGTTCGCGGTCGCGCGCCCGCTGGACGACCACCGCGGCCACCGCGTCACGGACGTCGCCCGGGCGCTCGATCCCGACTGCGGCCACGGCGCGCGCGGCGTCGATCGCCTGAGCGGTCGAAATGTCGAACCCGTCGCGGCGGAGCGTCCAGAGAAGCTCGTCGAGGACGCGAAGTACGGCCTGCGAGTCCGCCACGGGCCCGCCCTCGGCTCAGGGAGCGGCTTCGGCCAAGAGCCCGCGAATCGTAGCCTCGAGGCGCGCGTCTTCGGACGGGTCGTAGCCGATCGACACGTCGCGCACGACGCCCCGCTTGTCGATGACCACGAGCGTCGGCAAGCTCGCGACTCCGTACGAGCGCGTCGTCTCCGCGTGCTTGTCGACCCCCACGGCGTACCGAAACGGCGTCCGCTGCGCGAACAGCGCCACGTCTTGCACCTCTTCGGCGGACACGCCGAGCACGCTGAGCCCTTGCGCGCCGTACCGCGCCTGAAGGGCGCCGAGCTTCGGGGCGACGACGCGGCACGGGCCGCACCAGGTCGCCCAGAAATCGAGAACCACGACGCGGCCGCGAAGCGCATCGATCGAAGCCGGAAAGACGCCGCTCACCCCCTCGATGTTGCGCCATGCCGGCGCTTGCGTCCCGACGAGGTCCATCCGCATCATGTCGTCTTGCGACGGGAACGCGGCGAGCGTCACGCGGACGCTTTGCTCCGTTCCGGCCCGGACGAACGCGAGCTCGACGACGTCGCCGACCGCGGCGTTCGCCACGGCGTGCACGACATCGGGGCCGTGGGCGACCGTCGTCCCGGCGACCCGTACGATGCGATCGCCTTGCCGGAGGCCGGCGAGATCCGCTGGCGAGCGACGGACCACGTGACCGACGCGAACACCGGGGCCGGGCGAGTCCGAGTCCATGGCGACGCCGAGCCAGGGACGCGCGAAGGCAGACTCGGCGGACGCCTCGCGCCCGACGAGACCGACGAGCATGCCCGAGCCGAGCGCGGCGGCCGCCGTCATTCCCGCAAACGCGGCGCGCCGCAGACGAGTGCCCATGCCCATGCTCACCGTCGATTAGCATGGGCCACACGGGGCCTCCTCACAAGCGGCTCGAACGCGACAAGCCACTCGAACCCGTTAAACGCGGCAGCGCGCCATCGCCGGGGGGCGAAGTGCGCGCCGCGTATAGGCCGGGGCTGGCCGGCCTACTCAAGTCGTAGGCCATCCACTCCCTGGGACGACCAATTCGCTCTCGCGATCAATCCCCTCGCGGAGAGAAAAGCGCCGAGCCAAGCGAAGAAAAAGCTCGTGTTTCGAAGGGCAAGAAAGAGCGGGAAAGTGCCGTGCGTCGAATCAAGGAAGATATCGAAGGAAGGAAGCACGCAGGGCAAAGCAAAGCTTCGAGGCCGTGCCGGGCGATAGAAAGAGGAAGGGAAGGGAGAGCCCGACACCCACGTCGCCTAACCGCGGCCCCGGCGGCGACGTGCTCGAGTCGGCGGCACCTTGAGCAGCCGACGTGCCACGCCTCGGGAGCCGGGGTCGCTAGGCCGTAACTGCCCGGGATACCTATGATTTGACGTGGGCGTACCGCCGTGGAGCGGGCCGAGGGGGGGCGCTCGGGTCACGGTCCAGCCGGAAGGGTAAAAAGTTTGCGGAGCTGAGCTCGAACCCGGAAGGGGTGTGAGACGTTGACAGCACGCTCACCGCGAGTATCGTCGCCACCCCCTGAGAAGCGGGGAGCGCCCATAGCTCAGCTGGATAGAGCACTGGTCTACGGAACCAGGTGTCGGAAGTTCGAATCTTCCTGGGCGCGCTCGAAAGGCTTCCTTGCGCCATTTTGACGGTGCGCCACGCCATTGCTAGACATCATATCATGCAGGCGGAGCAAAAGACCCAGATCTACCTGTCCAAGGTCGAGCATCGAGCGCTGGTGCGGCGCGCACGAGCCGAGAAGCGCCCCATGGCTGCGATCATTCGCGAGGCCGTTTCTGACTACCTGAAGCGACCCGTCGCCGGGAGCGCGTGGCGAGCCGACCCAATCGCAAATATTGTCGCGATCGCCGATGGCCACGCCGACGATAGCGCCTCCATCGATGATGTTTTGTACGGAGCCGGGACCTGACCGTATTCGTCGACACAAGCGCCTTTGTCGCGATCGCCCTTAGCTAGGCGAGACAACCGCCACTCGGTCTTGGCCGTGCTGTCCCAACCCGGCGGCGTCAGCCGACGGGTTCAGTACCGCGACCGTCAGGGAGCGGTCAGGTGGAGGTGAGCAACTCTCTATCGCGGTGGACGACGGGCTTTGCACGGCGGGCTCAGGATCGTACTTTGTACAAATGAGCTCCAAGGGCCGACGGCGCCAGCGTTCGCTCGTCGAGCGGGTCGATCCCGCCGTCGAGTCCGGGCAGTGGAGCTGGGAGTTCGGGGCGGAGGGCCTTGCTTTCGTTCCTCACCCACGCGCCAAGTGATCCTGCGCGTCGCGGAGAGCCGACCAGTGACGGCCCCAGTCTTTTCCACCGCCGAAGAAATCCGGGCGGCCATCGCTCGACAGGCTTAAGGACCAAGCTAGCTCCTGCAAGGTGGCCCAGCTCCCCTTCCCCAACAGAGCCGCCCGCGGAGAGCTCCGGCACCTCCGCCCCCCGGAGCCCATCGTTTTTCCCGAAGAGGCCGAAGTGCCATGGGGCAAGCGTCACCTTGTGCTCCGGACTTTCCTTTTTCGGATGCTCACCTTCGCGCTGGGCCCCGCCCACAGCGTAGGCTCCGACCAGTTCGTGTATTGGAACGCCCGCGACCCGCGACGAAGTCTAGCCCCCGACATCTTCGTGAAGAAGGACGTGGCAGACACGCCATTCGGTTCCTGGAAGACGTGGGAACACGGAGGCGCGCCCGATCTGGCACTCGAGATTGTCAGCCCCAATGAGGGCGACGGCGTGGCCTGGGAAGAGAAGCTCACGCGATGCCACGAGCTCGGCGTGAAGGAGCTCGTTCGTTTCGATCCGGACGCGCCCGAGGGCAAGCGCCTTCGCGTATGGGATCGGGTGCGCGAAGATCTGGTGGAGCGGCTGGTGGTCGGCGATCGCACGCCGTGCGACACGCTGGGGCTTAGCTGGAGCGTGCTTCCGGTCGAGAGCGAGTCCGTCGGACTGCGCCTCGTCGATGGGGACGGTGACGTGCTGCAAGTTCGTGAAGAGGCCGCAGAGGCTCGCGCTGAAGCAGAGGCCAAGGCGCGCGCCGCCGCAGAGGCGCGCATTCGAACGCTCGAGGCGGAGTTGGGAAAGCGCTCATCGGGATGAGTCGCTCGTCCGCGCGCGCACGAGCGACTTAGTTCCATGAACCGCCCGGCTCTCCTGGCTGGCGCCGCCCTGCGTCCAGCGCCAGAGCCGACATACTGGCCAAGATGCAGCAGGCAACCGCCGGCCACGAGCGGCCGATAGAAGGTAGACAGGCTGCCCGGGACCGGTACACGCTCGGGCGCGTCGCGGAGAGCCAACCCATGACCGCCTCACGCCCTTTCCGATCGGTCGCACGTTGCGCCTTGCTCGCAGTCGCAGGACCATTGGCGGCCGTATCCGCTTGCGGCGGCCCCAATTTCAATCTCATTTCCGAGCCACAGGGAAGTGTCGACGCGGCCAGCGCCGAGCCGGACGTCGACAATACGCCAATCATCCTTCCGAGCCCTCAAGCAAGCGGCTCGGGCGGTGGCCAAGATGCCGAAGGCGACCAAGACAGCGGGGCACACGGCGATGCGAGCAGTACGGCGTTCGGGCGCGAAGCCGGTGAAGGGGCGAGCGACGTTCTGACGGACGGTACTAACCCTGCAATCGCGACTGTCGACTCTACGCTGGGTACGTCTTCGAGTGACGCGTCGGAAGCGGCCAGCACCGTGGGATCCGCTCTCGACGACGGCGACATCGATGCAGCGAGCGATGCATCCGGCGTCCCTTCCTGTGCGGAGGAGCCGTTCTCTTGCGGTGGCGGCTGCCCGTGCACTGTCGACGCGCCAGTCTGTCTGAAGGACGCTTGCGTCGCGTGCACGCCGGGCACCTTGCAGTGCAAGGGCGTGATACCCCAGACTTGCGACGCGACCGGCGCGTGGCAGAGCGGATCGGTCACAGCGGGTATTTGCGGCGCGGTCTGCACGCCCCCCGTGTCCCAGTGCGCGGGGGCGAGCGCGGTGCAAACGTGCGAGGCGACGACCGGCCAATGGACGAACGCGACCCCCTGCGCGCAGCCCACCCCGACTTGTGATCAGGGAAGTTGCGTGTGTCCGACGGCTGATACGATGTCGAACGGGATTTGTTGTTCGAGCGGGCAAACGGCGTGTGGGCTCGATTGCGTGGACGAGCAGACGGACAACGCGAACTGCGGCGGGTGCGGACTCGCGTGCAGCACGGGGTGTTCGGCGGGGCGGTGTCTGGTGACGCTCGCATCGGCGCAGGGCTACGCGGCAGGCCTCGCCGTAAATGGAACGAGCGTGTACTGGTCCAACGCAAACGACGGGACTGTCATGAAGGTTCCGATCAGCGGTGGTCCATTGACGCAGCTCGCCTCGGGCCAGGCGAATCCATCGTCAATCGCGGTGGACGCCGCAAACGTGTACTGGGCCAACTTCAACACCGGGACGGTGATGAAAGTACCGTCGGCCGGCGGCTCTCCCGTCACGATCGCATCGGGGCAGGCTGGCCCCGCGTGGATCGCGATCGACTCGATGAACGTCTACTGGGCGAACGAATCTGGCAATAGCGTCGCCTCGGTGCCCAAACCCGGCGGAATGGTGACGACGATCGCCTCGGGGGCACCGGCCATTGCGGTCGCCACCGACGGGGTGAGCGTCTATTGGACGGGGATTCCTACGGTAGACAAGGCTCCCGTGGGTGGCGGCCCGGCGACTACTCTGGCTTCGGCCCAGAGCGAACCATGGGGTATCGCGGTGGACGCCGCGAGCGTTTACTGGGTCAATTACGTGAGCGGTGGCACAGTGATGCAGGCGCCATTGACCGGCGTCGGCCCGGCGACGACCCTCGCGTCAGGGCAGAACTTCCCTGTCACAATTGCGGTAGACGCGACGAGCGCCTATTGGACGACCCGCACCACCGTTATGAAGGCGCCCCTAGGCGGCAGTGGCGTCGCGGTCACGCTGGCATCGGGGCAGAGCGGGCCGGTGAAAGTCGTTGTGGATGCCACAAGCGTATACTGGACGAACGCCGGCACCCTCGCCAACAACTTCGCGGACGGATCGGTGATCAAGTTGACGCCGAAATGAGCGCTGTTGGCTTTCATGTATGGACGCGCGTTAGGGCGCCGCCTGAAGGTCCCGGTTCGAAACGCTCACCCCTCAGTCCCCTTAGTCACCAAATAGAAAGAGCCCGGAGATGAGACTCCGGGCCATCGCCGCGGGTGGCCGCGTTGCGGCGTCGGACCTTCACGCGCTGCCTCTTAGGCCCTCGATGCATCGGTTGCAGAAATCTCCGAGAGGGCGGCGCGTCTGTCGGCGTGAGTCCTTGCGCTCGTGTGTGACGGATGGCCCGAACCGGACTCTCAGGGTGCCTCCGCGCCTGGGCTAAACCGTATGAATCGCGCACCGCACCTTCGCGTGGGGGCCACGTCGCGGAACGCTCAACGACTCGATGGCGAGCAGGTCGTTGCACAAAAAGCCGCGAGGCGGCTCCCGATGAAGGAGACCGCCTCGCGATGGGGAAGCGCCGAATCTTTGCGGACTCGAAGCGCTATGCGCGATCTACTTGACCGAAGCGGACGGGGTCACGCACGAGTTGAGACCATCGGACACATACCCGAGGGCGCCGTTGAACTGCGGCCACCAGGAGTTGAGACCCCCGGCGACGATTACCGTACCGAGAACATCCACCGTACCCGTGGCGGAGATGTCGCTCGTCGGAGTTATGGAGAGCTCGTAGTTGCCTGGCGTCACCGAGGCGGTAGCGGCCGTGGTCAGGCTTACGCTCGCTGACCAGGCGCCGCTGGCGAACGTATACGCTTGGACGGTCCCACCGGCAGCGGGAGTAATGTCGAACGCAACCTGAGCTGCGAAGGGGAGCGTCGGAGAGCCCAATGTCGCCAGACCGGTCGTCGTCGCGAGCGTGGTCGTGCCGTTGCTCAAGTAGATGACGACGTCGGTTGCCGTGAGGGGGACCCCCGTGCTGAGGATGTACAGAGGATCGGTCGGGACCACGCCAGTCCCGTTGTACGTGAAGCCGCCGTGCAATCCACCGATGCTGCCCGCTACGAGCTCGGCTGCAGTGAAGAGCGGAGCATCGTTGGTAACGACGCCAGTAAGGCCCGCGGGCGGCGTATACGGAAGGCCCGGCGTCAGCGACAACTGCTCGAGGAGCGTGTCGAAGCCCGCGGCGCATTCCGTGACGTAGAGGGTCGTCGTCTGGTTCTCTGGAACGTTGACGACCGTGGTGGGTGCTCCCGTCGTGGGTGCGAAGCAGGTCACGCCAGTGGCGGCGCCGCAGCCCGCGGGTTGACCGGTGACGGAGTAGCAGACGGTGGCGCCCGTCGTCGGGCCTCCACCGGTCGGCGTCGCTGTCAGATCGAAGCCCACGGCCTGCGTGTCGGGGCAAGTTCCGGCCGAGGCGCCAACGAGAACGGCGGGAGTGATCTGCAGCGTGTAGGTGTAGGGACCAACGACGGTGGAGGCGATGTTCGTCCCGGCCACATCGTCGCAAGCGATCGCATTCAGAGTCGCACCCGACGTTGGAGCGATAGTTGCGGGGAAGGTAGTGAGCTGCGTCGAACCGGTTGCGCAGGCGCCTGCGGTGGCGCTGCATGCCGGAGCGGTGCCGTCCGTCCTATAGCAGACATAGGAGCCAGGCGTTGCGCTTGCGATCGTCGTTGTCACCAGGTTCTGTGCGACGATGCTCGTTCCGGTCAGTTTCGTCGCGCCAGCGGTGTTCGTAATGGTCGGCGGAGCGACATCGACGGGGTATGCATTGAACCCCGTTACGGCCGACGCGGTTTGATTGGCACCGCATGCGATGGCGTTGACGGTCAAGACCGAGCCCGGTGCGGGGATGGGAATATTCACCGCGCTCCCTGCGGCCGAGGTCCCACCTCCGAGGCAGTTCGGAACGGACACACCGTCGGTCGTGTAAACGATCGTGGTGTCAGCGAAACCCGCCGTCACTCCGCCGTTGACCGTGGTGATGGTAAAGGTGTCGGCCGCACTGATGTGCGTCCCGCTGCCGTGAACGGCGAAGGTTCCTGCCGGGGCGGTGAAACCCAATACGGGCACCGGCTGGGCGAACGTATAGGTTGCGGAAACCACCGGCGACGTCCCCAGTCCCGCATTGCACGCGACGGCCTTGAGGGTGGGTGCCGGATTGTTTTGAAGGGTGGGGAGGGCGTACGCATTGCTAGCCACTGCAACGGCCAAGGCCGCGACTCCGCCGGCCGGAAGGACCGGATCGGTGACGGTTACAGCCGGGCTCTTGTCCGTGAAGCCCGAGCAGCCCGTCGCCACGAGCGCCGTAACTGCGCCCGCCGTAATGGTGCCGGTTACGCTGGAGCAGCTTCCACCAGGCAGCAAGGCATTTGGCGTGAACGCGATGGCGGGCAATACGGTGTAGTTTGCGCCTTGCGCACTGGGTGCCAATGTCACGGTCTGCACCGGGCTGAGCGCGGCGGTCGCAGTGGCCGTCACGCCTCCCTGCGCGGCAATTGCCACGGTTGTGGGTGCGCCGGTCAGCAGGTTCGTGCATGCCGTGCTTAGCTGAGCCGGAGTGAGTGTGAAGCTCACGAGGTGGCCGCCGTTTTCGACGTAGTTACCGCCGCTTGCGATTATCGCAGTGCATGTTTCGGTTCCCAGCGCCGTTGCCGTCGGACCGGTGATGGTCACAACCGGAGCTGCCGTGTAACCAGCGCCTGCGCCCGTGTTCCCGGTGACGGTGAACGTCAGCGATTGCGTGACGTGCGCCCCGCCAGCAACCGCGAGGCCGCTTCCAAGAGCGAGGCCGACGGTAGGTGGCGTCACCGCGCCCGTGCAGGTGCCTCCAGTAATGCCGGTTACCGCGCCGGCACCAATGGTTGCGACGGGCGTTCCGGAGCACGCTGGGCTCGTGGCCGTGAGAGTGACGTACGGTGCCACCGGATATCCCGACCCGGCCGGCGCCAAGTTGTACGTCAGGGTCTCGTTGGCCGTTCCCCCAACCGTGCTGCATTGACCTGTGGCCGCACCCGCAGTGCACGCAGGCGTGGTGCCATCGGTCGTGTAGCAGAGAGTCATCCCGCTCGCGCTAACGTTCGTCAGGACGGGGTTGACGGGCTGATTGGCCGGATTCGTCGTAGCGGGGGAGACGTTCGGCGGGGGCGCCTGACCCGTGCCGACGAACGTCGTCGTCACAACGGGAGACGGCTCGTAGCCGACGCTTGGAGCGGTGAGGCCAGGGCACGAGAGGAACGCGATCGAGTCTCCCGCATGGACAGTCGCGCCGAAGAGGCTAGTGCCCGTCGGGACAGGCGTCCCAGTGAGGCACATGTTGGCGTGCACTGGATCGCACGCAGGGGGAACGTTCGGAGCTGGGTTCTTGGTCCAGCACAGCCAGCCAGCGGGGATGTCGGTGGCTGCCGCGGACTGGTTAATGGTGAGGGACATGGGCGTGAGCTCGGCCATCGGCAGGACATACGCTGGGACCGCGACGCCGGTCGCGTTCGTGGCGTCGGGATTCAGGTAGGGCACCTGAAGCTGCAACTTGTACGGCCCGGACGTGACAACCGCCGAGTTGGTGTAGCCAGGCGGCGCGCATGCAATCGCCTGAATCTGGTTTCCGTCGGCAACGCCGGTCGGCGCGGCACCAGCGGTGCCCGTAGAACAGGTGCCTGCGGTCGTTCCGCAAGCCGGCGCGCCGGTCGTGGCTCCGTTGGCGGTGGTCGACCAGCAAAGCCACGAAGCCGCCGGGTTGCCCGCGCCGTTCGTGACCGTGGGCGCCAGCGCCGTGGTCACGGTTGCCGGTGCCGGAGCGATCGTTGGAGCGGTCAACGTGACGGTGTATGCGGAGGGTCCGGCCACCGTAGAAGCGAGGTAGCCAGCCTTGCAGGCGACGGCGTTGTACGAGGCGGTGTGAAGAGCGAACGGCGCCGAGTACGCCAATTGGCTCGCCACGGGCGTCGTGCAGGAGGGCGTCGTACCGTCCGACGTGTAGTAGACCGTTGCGCCCGTGGTCGTCGTCGTGAACGTGCCGGTGGGGTTGGACGCAACGGTCAGCGGCCCGGGGGCCGGAGAGACCGCGGGCGCAGCAGCCTGCAGCGTGTAGATCTGCTGAGATACAGCGCTCGCCGGTGCGCCAGCGACGCAAGCGATTGCATTCACCTGCACTTGGCCAGGGGTCGCGCTCGTCGCGGTGACCGTCGAATTAATCGTGATGCCGCCGCTCGTCCCGCCACTGTACGTGGACGTTCCGCCGCCACAGACCGGGACTGCGCCTGTAGTCGTGCACGTCGGAGTCGTCGTTCCGAGCGTGTAGCAGAGCGTCGAGCCCACCGTCGTGTCGGCGAGCGTCACGACGAAGTCGTTCGACTGGGTAGTTCCCGTGCCCGACGGACTAAACGTGGGCTTGGGCGGCGTGACCGCCGTCCCAGAATCCGGAGGACCCGCTTCCGGCACGGTGACCACGTACGCGGCTTCGGCGATCGGCGAATCAGTGCACGTGGCACCGAGCGTGCTGGATATGGCGCGGAGGGTCTCGCTCTGATTGAGCTGAAGGCCGACAGTCCCCGCGTTGTACGTCGGACTGTTCCGACCCGGGAGGCTGTTGTCCGTCGTGAAGAAGATGTAGCCGGTCGTGGGAAGCCCAGCGGCCGAAATGGCCACGTTGGTTCCGGAGGGAATCGTTCCGGCGGGCGGACTGAACGTCGGCGTGGGGCAAGCGGGCAAGGTGACTACGTCCGGCGGCCCTGCTTCGGTGCCGGACACCGTGTAAGTCGCGGTCGCGACGATGGAGTCCGTGCAAACCCCCGTGGCAAACGCGATCGCCTTGATCGTCTCGCTGCTCTTCACCGTCAGCATGCCGCCTGGCGGAAGCGCGAGACTGCTATGCGTCGGTTGCGTCCCGTCAGTCGTGAAGAAGATCAACCCGCCCGCAGGTAGACCTGCAGACGCGATGGTCACGTTCGTCCCGGCGTCGACCGCACCCATTGCGGGCGCGAAGGTCGGTGTCGCGCACTGGGCAGCGACGGTTTGATCGGGCTGAGCATCTCCCAGCCCGGTGCCGCTATCGCCCGCATCGCCACCGTCCACCGTTACCGTCGGCGGTGGGTTGCTGTTGTCACTACTGCACCCCGTCGCCGTTATGCCGCACGCGAGCGCGGCTACGATCGACAGCGATGCGATCGCCGCCGAACTCGTCCTCCCACTAGCCCCAAGTCTGAGCGTCATCTCACGTACTCCTTTTTTTAGGTTCACGGTCTCTAACTCCGGTAGGCGCAGCGAGCCGGCCTACTCCAAGCCCACAGAACGCGATTGCGCCACGATCTCAGATTGCCTGCCCGTGTCAAGCCCCAGAGTGTTTCAGCGCTCGAACGCGGATGATGCATTAACGACAGCGCGCTTCACTCTCTAAAGCCCCTTCGCCCCACTTCTTCGACTTCGACGGCGAACGTTCACGACACCCACAGAGGCCCACGCGAAATTGGAAATCCCGCGTTCGTGTCATTCCCCTAACGGGCCCCCAGCGCCGCGTATGCACCAGGTTTGCCAACTGCCCGCGCAAGCGCCGGGAACCGTCGGGATACTGCGAACGGCAGCCATAGTCGCATCGTTCTTGGTAAATAACAATGATGCTGCTCGCTTCGGGAGGAGAGCGGCACACATGACATCCGCGACATGGGGGGGGCCTTGGTGGCACAGGCCTACACCGACCTTCTTGCCTTTTCGCTTTGTGCCCACTTTCTTGACGCACTTTCCTACGACGAATGGCGGGCACCGGTCGCGCGCTCGGGCGCATCCACGTAATGTCGACACTCGCAGGCAACCATGAGCGAATCGACCGAGGATCATCGCTGGATGGAGATCGCTCTCGAAGAGGCCGATCGGGCCGCCGCAAAAGGCGAGGTCCCCGTCGGCGCGGTGCTCGTGGACGGCAGGGGAAGGGAAGTCGGCCGAGGGCACAACGGCCGCGAAACCTCGGCGGATCCGACCGCGCATGCCGAGATGATCGCCGTCCGCGAGGCCGCCGCGCGCATCCTTGGCTGGAGGCTGGAAGGCGTTACGGCGTATGTGACGCTGGAGCCGTGCGCGATGTGCGCAGGCGCTCTCGTGCATGCGCGGGTGGCGCGGGTCGTCTACGGATGCGCGGATCCCAAGGGGGGCGCGATCGACACGATGTTCGGGATCGGGCGCGATCCGCGGCTGAATCACCGCTTCGAAGTCACGGGGGGCGTGCGAGGCGAGGAGTGCGCGCAACGCTTGCGTCGATTTTTCGCGGCGCTCCGGGGATAGGCCGGTTCTTGTCGCTACGCGTTATGGTTCTTCGAATGGGTCGGGAATCTCCGAATCGGACCCAGCCATAGACGTTCGAACCCGAACCGCCGCCCGCGCCGGTGGACGAGGGCCACCGTGCCAGAAGACAACTGGATCGCTCTCGCCTTCGGAGAGCTCCGCATCGGTGATGAGCCCGCGCTTACGCTCGATTTGCATGAGGGAGTGAAGGTTGCGCAACCATCCCTCGGAGGGCTGTTCGGCGTCGCGCATGGCGGAATACCGGAGCGGAGCGGGCAGAAGCGACGCGAGAAAGAGGGACTCGCCCAAGTTGAGCTCGGCGGGCATTCGCCCGAAGTAGTAGTCGGCAGCGGCGGTGATTCCGTAGACGGCGGGCCCAAACTCGATGACGTTGAGGTAAAGCTCCATGATTTCGTCCTTCGTGAACGTCTGCTCCAAATAGTCGGTGAGCACGACCTCCTCGAGCTTGCGCGAGAGCGTTTTGTCACGGGAAAGAAAGAGGTTCTTCGCGAGCTGCATCGTGATCGTGCTCGCGCCACGGACGAAGCGTCGAGCCTTGAGGTTGGCGACGATCGACGCCCGAATGGCGGCGTGGTTGAACCCGTGGTGCGTGGGAAACGCTCCGTCCTCGGTCGTCAGCACGGCGATCTGCATGTACGGGCTGATTTGTTCGAGCGGGGTCCAGTTGGGCGTACCGGGTCCGGTCGTCTCGTCGGCCGTCGTGCCGTCGGGCAAATAGATTCGGTGGGTGAACGGACGCGTGAAGGTGTCGTGGTCGAGCGCCACCGGCGCTTTGCCGACGTGGCAGCGGTCTTCGATGTCGTAACGGAGCTCGAGGTCGTCGAGGGATCGCGTGTCGAACGCGAATCGGCCACGGGCGGCAAACGTGCCCCCCATCTTGGTCTCTTCGAGCTCCGGCAAGAGCCCCGTCGGAAGGCTGTCGAGGAGTGATTGGCACGCGGCAGACGGAATCTCGAAACGTGCAGCGCCGGAGACGTGGTCCGGCTTTTGGTCCAGATTCCCGCTACCGGACAGGCGCAGGGCGCCGAGCGTGGCGGAGAAGTCGTCGAGGCGGACTTCGCCGGCGCCCGTGATCGCTCCGCGCGCCCGGAGTGTGACGTTGAGCCCGCGGATCGCTTCCGGCGCCAGCTTGGGTTGGCTTAACGACATTCCGCGCACGGCGAGGTCCCCGTCGAAAGTGAGGCCGGTCGCGTCCCCCGCGAGCGCGACGCGCCCACGGCCGGCGACGGTGGATCGATCGACGTCCGCCAAGCCCGCGGCGCCTTCTTGGACGCCGAGAAGAGACAGAGAAACGGGGCCTCCCTCCGCCTTCAGGATGAGATCCTCGCGGCCTGTGGGAAGGACAAGCCGCAGCGCGAGGGGTGTGTTGGCGGCGTGCGCGTCGGTCGAGTACACGAGTTCGAGCTGCGAGGGCGTGCGGGCGATCGACATCGGACCCGGACCGAATGTCAGCGCCACCCGGTCGGACCCCTGGGTGATCTTCCACATGAGGGCGTCGACGCTGACGTCCGCGCCGAGTTCGACGCGTTCCGCGACGAGAGCGGCAAGAGCGGACGCGCTTGCCCGAATGGCGCGCAAGTCCGGCAAAGGAATCAGAGGGGCCCCGGCGTCGGCGGGCGGGGGTGCCGGGGTTCGGGCGCGCCGACCGGGCCGCGCGGCGCGGGCGACGATCGCTGGCGGCGCGAGCGCATTCGCTGGACTGAGTGCGGGCGGTGCGTCGGCCTGGACGGGGGCGTCGGGGTTGGACATCCATCCGATGGTGAGGGCACCCGCGTGGGCCCGCACGACCTGACCGTTTGCGTCGCTCTGTGCGGTCGCGTCGCCGAAGTCCACGCCGGCATGCCCGAACCGAATCCGGCCTTCCGCAATCGTCAGTCGCCCTCCGCTGGCGTCGCGAGTCGCCGCTACGCCTCGCAGCTCGGCGCCAACCTCCGGGGCAGCGGGATCCACCCAGCGCACCGAGCCACCTTCTGCGCGAAGTGGTGTCGCAGGGCCGCTCGGCGCCGCGCGCGGGCTATCCGGGCCCCGGAATCGGCGCCAGTCTTCGCGAATCGCCTCGGGCGTACCGCGGAGGACGAGCTCCGCGCCCCGCAGATCGAGACTGGACACGCGGAGAAGGCCGAGGCCGACGCGAAGCTCCGTCACGTGAGCACGGATGGTCGTTGTGCCGGCCGGCTGAACATCGACGTCCAGAAGCCGGACCGCGAACCAACCGGGGCGCACCGACCCCACACGAACGTCGAGGTGACGCCGCGCGGCCTCCCGGACGACGACCGCGCGAACGACGGGCCCAAAGGACGCGGTAGCCGCGAACGCCGTCGCCGCCAAGACTCCGGCTACGGCCAGTTTTCGCCGGTCGAAACGAGCCCGCATCGCGCGCGGACAGCCTAACGCGGGGAGCGCCCCGTAACGAATCCGCGGCGCTGGATTGAGGGCAAAAAAAAAGAGCCTGCTTTCGCAGGCTCTCTGAATAAATCCCGGCAGCGTCCTACTCTCCCACACGGCTTCCCGTGCAGTACCATCGGCTCCGAGGAGCTTAACTTCCGAGTTCGGGATGGGATCGGGTG
>Ga0265325_10000697_pt1 | contig 24447 bp, 25 predicted proteins | sample 41420metaG_FD_202090 | JGI IMG/M metagenome (GOLD analysis project Ga0265325, IMG submission 202090) | Rhizosphere microbial communities from Carex aquatilis grown in University of Washington, Seatle, WA, United States - 4-14-20 metaG | ecosystem: Host-associated > Plants > Roots > Rhizosphere... | reverse complement strand
CGGACGCCGGGATTAAGCTCGAACACGCCCTGTAAAGTTGCATTGTGCCCATGAAGGTAATCCAGCAAAGGTAGGACGTCGTTGCGCGCCTTTGGGAACCATGCAGTATCGCCGGAACGGTGGTCCGCGAACGAAGACATCAGATTGTTGGCGCCGTCGAACACCATGACGAGATTGTGCCCGAAGAAGGTGCTGAGCCGGCCGCTGATCTGGCCCTGAACCCAATCCTCGTCGAATTTCCGCCGAATGTTGTTGATGGCGCTCGGTGAGGTGCCGACACTTTCGGTCTCACGTAGAACCTGCTCGCTCTCCGCGATCAGCGCGCGGGTAAGCAATTGCCGTTCTTGGTCGATCGCGACGCCGTCCGCGCGCTGCGCGGATGACAGCACCGCAATGACAATACAAACGATCGCGACCGCAACAATGACCCCAATCGGAACGACCACACTTAGCCGTGCGCGATCCCAACTGGTGTATTGACGGTGCTCGAATACGCGCGGGCGACCCATTGCCTGCAACGTCCTGCCCCTTTTTGTTCGCCAGCCCCCAAATTCCTGGGACGGACGCTAGACAAAAAAGGTTGTAGAATGTTGTTTTCGCCCACCGACGGGGGCAATTCGCCGATCGCCATTAACTGAAGGTAAACGGAAATTCAGCCCGTCGGTGAGTGATAGGGCGGCCGCGGAATGTTCATGTGAGCGGCCCGTAACGCACCCGACCAGCGCTCGCGCAGGTCCTGGAAATACGGTTCACCCGGCTCGATCCGGTAATTAAGTTCCGGATTGTAGACGTCGCGGCGAACCACCAGCAGGTCGATCGGCAAGCCGACCCCCAGGTTCGAACGCATCGTCGAATCCATCGAAATCAGGCCTATTTTCAACCCATCATAGGGATCTGTGTCGAAGCTAATGGCGCGGTCAAGCACGGGCTTGCCATATTTATGCTCCCCGATTTGCAGGTAAGGCGTGTCGGTGGTGCATTCGATGAAGTTACCGGCCGAATAGATCATGTAGAGCCGCAGCCGGCCGCCCTTGATCTGGCCGCCGAACAGGAACGCGACGTCATATTCAACGTCGGCGGCTTTGAGCGCCGCGTATTCGGTGGTCCGTACCGCACGAACCACTTTGCCGATACGCTGCGCCGCCTGAAACATGGTTGGCGCATTCATCAGCGTCTCGACTTCGCCTGTCTCGGGGTTTTCGATGCCCTCAGTCAAAGTGCTTCGCACCGATTGGGCGAACGACAAATTGCCGGAGGACGCCAGCGCCAGCACGCGCTCGCCCGGCTGGGTATAGACATGCAGCTTGCGAAACGTGGAGATGTTGTCGACGCCGGCGTTGGTGCGGGTGTCCGCAATCATCACCAAGCCGTCGCGCACCAGTATTCCACAGCAATATGTCATGACCTTCGCTCTCTAAGCGCGCTCTTGTTCTTGCCGGCGTCAGGGTTATAGCGAGCGCGGGGCGGGGCGGGCAATGTTCACGTCTGCATCTGCTGGCGAGCCTGATCGACCGTAATAGCGACTTTAAGCGATTCGCCCCCGCCGCCAATGCGGGTGCCTCGCACTGGCGCCGCACCCAGATAATCGAGGCCGACTGCAACGCGCACGTGCGCATCGGTTGCGGAAATGCCGTTGGTCGGATCGAATGCGACCCAGCCGAGCCCCTCGATGTAGCTTTCCGCCCAGGCGTGGCCGGCGTCCTGCGCGGTGACGCCATCGGTGCGGAAGAAGTAGCCGCCGATGTAGCGCGACGGTATGCCCAGAATTCGGCTACACGCGATGAAGACGTGGCTGAGATCCTGGCAGACACCGCGCTTGAGCGCGAAGGCTTCGCCTGCCGTCGTGGTCGCCTCTGTCGGCTTGACGTCGAATTGCATGTCTTTATGGACCGCTTTGGCCAGCGCGTGGAGCACCTTGAGCGCGCCGCCATCGCCGTGCGCAGATTTCACCTCCTCGGCGAAGGCGGTGATTGCAGCATCGGGAGTGGTCAGCAGCGTATCGCGCAAGAACAGGCCCGGCGGGAATCGCTCGACGGTGCCGGTGATGACGCCGTTGGTGTCCTGCGTCTCCACCAGGCCTTCGACGCCGACAGCAAGCTCGGTGAGCGGGCCTTCGGCGGTGAACGTATGGGTAAGATTGCCGAAGGCGTCCTCGTGCGGATACAGCCGACAATCATCCGAGACGTCGATGCGCCAGTTCACGACATATTGGCTGTTGTGATTGCGCGGCGTGAGCCGCAGCGTCTGGGTGACGATGTTCGGAGGACGATCGAATCGATAGGTGGTGACGTGCGAAATTCGGATGCGCATGGATAGGTCAATTGAGTTCGGCCGCGCAGGCTAGCACACGGCGCCGAAAAATGCGCTCACACCAGGAATTGCTCGATAATCGTTCCGCCGAGCCGGTTGTTCTCGGTGATGAATTCACCGATGAACTCGTGCAAGCCGCGCTGGAAAATTCCGTCCATCCGGCTGTTTTGCAGCCGCGCGCGGATGCCACGTGCGAGCCGCTGCGCAGGCCCCTGGCGGCCATAGGCCATCGCGACCTGATCGAGATTGCGCACGATCGCCTCATAGCAGGAGGCGAGCGAGCGCGGCATTTCCTCCTTGAGGATGAGCAGGTCGGCGACCTGCCACGGCTTGAGATTCTCGCGATAGACCCAGTGATAGGCAGTGAGTGCCGATACCGAACGCAGGATCGCGGCCCATTGGAAATAGTCGAGCGGGCCGCCGACCCTCTCATTGTCCGGCAGCAACAAATGATATTTCACGTCGAGAATACGCGCGGTGTTGTCGGCGCGCTCGACATACACCCCGAGCCGGGAAAACCAATAGGCGTCATTGCGCAGCATGGTGCGGTAGGCTGAGCCGTCATAGCGCAGCGAGGATTCCTGGACCCAACGCAGAAACCGGGAAAATTCCTCCCGCGTCGTCGGCCCGTTGCCATAGCGCTTGAGCTCCAGCCAGGTGCCGTTGATGGCGTCCCACATCTCAACGGTCAGCGCCGTGCGGACCGCCCGCGCATTGCTGCGGGCTTGCTCGAAGCAGCTGCGAATCGACGATGAATTGGCCGTCGAGAAGGCGAGAAAATCGGTGACGTTCTCGGCATTGGCTTCCTCATGGACCGCATAGAAGGCATTGGCGCAGCCGGCAGTAGCGACGGCCGATTCCCATTCATTGCCGGCTCCGACGTAAGTCAGCGGCAGCGCGGTCAGGCGCTGGGTCGCCTCGAGGATGCGGGCGAGATATTCGGCGCGTTCGACATAACGCGAGAGCCAGTACAGGTTGTCGGCGGTGCGTGACAGCATCAGGTCATCCCGCCAGAACCCAGGTATCTTTCGTGCCGCCGCCCTGGCTGGAGTTGACGACAAGCGAGCCGCTCTTGAGCGCGACGCGGGTCAGGCCGCCCGGCACGATGCGCGTGCCATTGGTGCCGCTGAGCACGAACGGGCGCAGATCGACATGGCGCGGCGCCACGCCTTCGTCGACGCAAGTCGGGCAGGTCGACAGCGCCAATGTCGGTTGCGCGATGAAATTCTTCGGTGAGGTCTTTAGCTTGGCGCGGAACTGCTCGATCGCGACCTTGCTGGCGGACGGGCCGATCAGCATGCCGTAGCCGCCCGAGCCGTGCACTTCCTTCACCACCAACTCCTGCAAATGATCCAGCACGTATGACAGATGCTCTTCCTCGCGGCAGCGCCAGGTCGGCACGTTTTTGAGGATCGGCTCTTCGCCAAGATAGAATTTCAAAATCTCCGGCATGAAGCTGTAGATTGCTTTGTCGTCGGCGATGCCGGTGCCGACCGCGTTGGCGAGCGTGACATTGCCGGCCTGATAGGCCGGCATCAATCCGGGCACTCCGAGCGCCGAGTCGGGGCGGAAGCTGAGCGGATCGAGGAAGTCGTCATCGAGCCGGCGGTAGATCACGTCCACGCGTCTTGGGCCCTGTGTCGTTCGCATATAGACCTGTTCGTCCTTGACGAACAGGTCGCGCCCTTCGACCAGTTCGACGCCGAGCTTATCGGCGAGGAAAGAGTGTTCATAATAGGCTGAGTTGTGAACACCGGGCGTCAGCACCACGACGGTCGGGTCCTGCGTCGCCTCGGCGGGCGCGACCGATTTCAAGGTTGCCAGCAATTCGTCCGGATAATTCTCAACCGGCGCGATGCGATGGCGCGCGAACAATTCCGGGAATAGCCGCAGCATGATCTCGCGGTTCTCGAGCATGTAGGAGACACCGGAGGGTGTGCGCACATTGTCTTCCAGCACATAGAACGTCTCCGCATCGACGCGCACGATGTCGATACCGGCAATGTGGACATAAATGTCGTGCGGCACGCGCTGCCCGCTCATCTCGGGCCGGAAGGCGGCGTTGCGGAAGATCAGGTCGTCGGGGACAACGCCGGCTTTGAGGACGTCGCGTGCGCCATAGATGTCCTTGATGAACAGGTTGAGCGCCTTGACCCGTTGGCTCAGTCCCTTCTCAAGCAGCTGCCATTCTTCGGCGGCGAGGATGCGCGGGATCACGTCGAACGGGATCAACCGCTCCTGGGCGTCGGCTTCGCCGTAGACCGCGAAGGTGATGCCGATGCGCCGGAAAATCAGCTCCGCCTCACGCCTGCGATAATCGAGAACGTCCGGCGGCACCTCGTCGAGCCAGTGCGACAACTCGGTATAGGCGCTGCGCACACCGCCATTGACGCCGCGCATCTCATCGAAAGCCATGACCATCGTGGACCCCCACGCATGCTTGCCGATGCGCTCGAAGGCAAGATTGCACCATCCTCAGGGACTGCAAGCTTCACGCCAAAGGAAAATCAGTGAATCCGCCTACTTCCGGCCGTCGCGATCATTGAGTCAAAGCCCATGCTTGCCTAAATTTTAGGCGCGGCGTCAGGATTTGCCAACAGAGCCTCTAATCGCCAATGCCTTGCCCGGCCGATTTAAACCGGCGAGAAAAGGGTCGCATGAGTGTTTCGCCCAACCGTCCCGATGTTGTGACCGCCGCCATCCTAGTCATCGGCGACGAAATTCTGTCCGGCCGCACCAAGGACAAGAACATCGGCTATATCGCCGAATACCTCACGACGATCGGCATTGATCTCAAGGAAGTGCGGGTGGTGCCCGACGACGAGGCGGAGATCGTGGCCGCGCTCAACACCTTGCGTGGCCGTTATAGCTACGTCTTTACCACCGGCGGCATCGGCCCGACCCATGACGACATCACCGCCGATTGCGTCGCCAAAGCGTTCGGCGTGCCGATCGACTACCACCCGGAGGCGTTGCGGATCATCAGCGAGCGCGTCGCCAAGATGGGCGGCGAGATGAACGACGCGCGCAAACGCATGGCGCGCATACCGCAAGGCGCAGCACTGGTAACCAATAAGGTGTCCGGCGCGCCGGGCTTCTGGATCGGCAATGTCATCGTCATGGCGGGCGTTCCCGCCATCATGCAGGCCATGCTCGATGCGGTCGCACCGGATCTCAAGACCGGCGTCAAGATGCTGTCGGAGACAATCCGCGCCGACGCGCGCGAGGGCGATGTCGGCACCGAGCTTGGCGAGGTCGCCAAGGCCAATCCTGAGGTCAGCATTGGCAGCTATCCGTTCTTTGACGAGAAATTAGGGCCGAACACCAACATCGTCGTGCGCGCGCGCGACGCTCAGAAACTCGCGGTTGCCAAGGCGGCGATCGAGACAATGTTAGCCAGAGTGAAGGCAGCGATGCCCCGGCCGGCCTAGGACCAAGCCCGGGCGTCAGAATCACCGTATTTTCCAGCGAACACCCGCATTGACCGGACCGAGCCGGCGGCGCAGAATTTTGACCAGGTGCAGCCTTCGCGGGGGGGACAGCATGCGCCCGGATCGTAACGCCAATTGCGTTTTTTCGAATTTGCTCTCGCGGATAATTTTGGTCAGCGCGCTCGCCCTGTGCATGACCGGTTGCGCCCTTTTCGAAACTCCCGAGTTGTCGTCGAGTACGCAGCCCGAGCCGGATCCGTCCGCACCGCCCGCCGCCGCTCAGGCCGGCGACGTTCTGATTGTCGGGGGCGGCTCAGTCGTGAGCTCGAACACCAACGAGACCGATTTCACCAGCACAGCGAAAGCGGAATTATTCAAGCAAGCAACCAAAAGCTTCGTGGCAACCGGCCCGTTGGTGACGTCGCGTGCCGGAATTCAGGCGATCGGCTTTTTCGGGACGGGCAGTCTCGCACACACCGCGATCGTGCCTGGCGGAATGCACGGCACGTCAATCTTCAATGCGATGAACGGCGTCATCTCGCTTAGCGAGACAAACGAGGCAAACTCGGAGACCTTCAATAAAGCCGGCAATTTCACCGCCGGCGCGACGATGAAAGTCGCTCGTGCACTCTACACAGCAACTGTTCTGAAGAACGGCACTGTCCTGATCGCCGGTGGCTTCAGCGGAGAGACTCCACTCAACAGTGCCGAAATATATAACCCGGCAACAAAGAAATTCACGGCCACCGGACCGATGAAGGCGAAGCGCGCGCTACATACTGCGACGCTGCTCGCAAACGGCCAGGTCCTGCTCGCCGGCGGCATCAAAGATGCCAGCGGGACGACGGCGAACACGGCAGAGCTCTATAATCCGGCGACCGGAAAATTCACGATGGTTGCGGCGAGCATGACGGTTCCGCTGGCGGCGCATACCGCGACGCTCATCAGCGGGTGCGGCTGCGCCAAGGACGGGGAGGTGTTGCTCGCCGGCGGCTTTACCGGGAGCGGCTCGCCGAGCGCGGACGCAGTCGAAACGACGCTCACGGCGGCCATGCTTTACAATCCAAGCACCAAGACCTTCGCCAATGCGCCGGCGCTTCACGATCCACGGAACCTCCACACCGCGACGCTGATCAAAAAAGGCAAGGTTCTTTTGACCGGAGGGGTGTATGGTCAAACCCAGTTCGGCAACAATGCGATTACGGCATTTGCCGGCGGCGGCATTCGCGACACGGCGGAGATCTACGATCCGAACGCCGGCACCGTGACCTGCGTCGGCGGGACTGCGGGCACGGCGTGCAAGTCCAGCATGAAGGTCGCCCGCGCGGCCCATACGGCGACCTTGATCCCCTCCGGGACCCTCAAGGGCCAGGTCCTGCTGGCGGGCGGAAATACCAACGGCACCGGTGAATTGTTCAACCCGGCGACCAATAAATTCACCGCGACGGGAAAGTTGCACACCCCGCGGGGATTTTACGCCGCCGTCGCGGTTCAATAAGGCGACACTGGCCGCAAACGGTCGCATCGCGGATGAAGTTGCGTTAGAAGGTGGCGCGATCCGAGGGAGCAAGACCGTGCCGCCGCAGCCTGAAAAGATATTTCCCGTGTCCTGGGATCAATTCCACCGCGATTCGCGGGCACTGGCCTGGCGCCTGCACGAATCCGGCCCGTTCGACAGCATCGTGTGCATTACCCGCGGCGGGTTGGTTCCGGCGGCCATCGTGGCGCGCGAACTCAACGTGCGCATGATCGAAACCGTGTGCGTTGCGAGCTATCAGGATTACAAGAATCAGGGCGACCTCCGATTGATCAAGGACGTGGCGCCCGTGATCGTGTCGACCGGCGGCAAGGGCGTGCTGATCGTCGATGACCTGGTCGATACCGGCAAGACCGCCAGAGTGGTGCGCCAGTTGCTGCCGTCGGCGCATTTTGCCACCGTCTACGCCAAACCGATGGGGCGGCCGCAGGTCGACACCTTCATCACCGAAGTGTCGCAGGACACCTGGATTTATTTCCCCTGGGACACCGGCTTGGCCTTCGTGCCGCCGATCCGCGAGGGCGGAGATTGAGGACGCCAGCCGCGCCGAAATAGGCTATGATCGCCGGCAATAAAACGGAGGAACGCCATGACCGCAGCCGCCGCCAAAACACAGACGCAACATGAGTCCCGCGACCTGCTTTCACGTGTCGTGCGCGCCAAGGACATGCCTTGGCAGAAGATGAGATTTGCCGGCTGCGAAATGAAGACGCTGCTGTTCGATCCGAACAGCGGGCTGGCGACCATGCTCGTGCGCATGGAGCCGGGCGCGGTGCTGCCCGATCACGAGCATGTGCTGATCGAACAAACCTACGTGCTGGAAGGCTCGCTGGTTGACAAGGAAGGTCCCGATGCCGGCATCGAGGTCGGCGCCGGCGAGTTCGTCTGGCGCCCGGCGGGCAGCCGGCACACCGCCTGGAGTCCGAAGGGCGGCCTGTTCATCGCCATGTTCCAGATCCCCAACAAGTTCTTCGAAAAGGATGGCCGGGTCACCGACGCCTCCGGCAAGGACTGGGATCCGGCCTGGCGTCAGTTATTACCGCAATGATTTGATCGCGCCCGCGTCGGACCTCATCCGCGCGCCGGCGCGGGTGACGGCTAGCCACGCGGACGTGGCGGAATGGTAGACGCAAGGGACTTAAAATCCCTTGGGAGTAATCCCGTCCCGGTTCGAGTCCGGGCGTCCGCACCACTGGATCACGTATGACACGAAAAAAAGTCTGGCTCTTGACGCGTGGCGGCTCCGCGGCCTTGTGCGCTGGCGTGCTGGCGTCCTGCGCGGGCGGGCTCGACCGTCCGGAAAACGCCTTCGTCGCGCCGGGCAAATATCTTCTTTATGACTGTCAGCAGCTTGCCACCGCCGAGGCTGGATTCGTGACACGGGACCAGGAGCTCAGCCGGCTAATGGCCCGCGCCAAAGAGGGGCCCGCCGGAGGCCTCGTTTCAGCGACGGTCTATGAGGCGGACTATTACTCTAATCTCGGCGAGTTGAACGACGTGCGTCGCGAGCAGGCCGAAAAGAAATGCGATCCTGCGATCAAGCCGCTGCCGCCGGCGCCCGAGAAGCCGCCGAAGAGCAAGCGATAACGGCGACTCAATCGAGCCGCGCGCCGCGCAGCCGAAGTGCGTTGCCGACCACGCTGACCGATGACAGCGCCATCGCCGCGGCGGCGAAGATCGGCGACAGCAAGATGCCGAATGCCGGATAGAGCAGGCCGGCAGCGATCGGCACCCCCACGGCATTATAGATGAATGCGAAAAACAGATTCTGCCGGATGTTGCGCATCGTCGCCTTCGACAGTGCCCGCGCCCGCACGATTCCGGTGAGGTCGCCCTTGATCAGCGTGATGCCGGCGCTTTCGATCGCGACATCGGAGCCGGTGCCCATGGCGATGCCGACGTCGGCGGCAGCGAGAGCAGGCGCGTCATTCACGCCATCACCGGCCATGGCGACGATGCGGCCTTCGCCGCGCAGCTTCGCGATCACCTCGGCCTTGCGACCCGGCAGCACCTCGGCATCGATTTCGCTGATGCCGAGGCGCTGTGCGACTGCTTGCGCAGTGGTGCGGTTATCGCCGGTCAGCATGACGACACGCAGACCTGCGGCGCGGAGCGCCTTGAGCGCGGCAGGCGTGGTGTCCTTGATTGGATCGGCGATGGCGATGGTTCCGGCTGCCTTGCCGTTGGCAGCGAGGAATATGGCGGTGGCGCCATCTTGACGGGTTTGCTCGGCGGCACTCGTCAACGCCGCGGTGTCGATGCCGAGCTCACTCAGGAATCGGGCATTGCCGAGGACGATTCGCTTGCCGTCGATCGTGCCGATGACGCCTTTGCCGGCCGGAGCGTCGAAGCCGCCCACTGGCGAAAGCGGGAGCCCGTGCGTCTGCGCCGCAGCAATAATCGCGGCGGCGAGCGGGTGCTCGCTGCCGCGTTCGAGACTCGCCGCGAGTTGTAGAGCCTGGCTTTCATCAAATCCGTCGGCCGGAATGACCCGGACGACCTGCGGCTTGCCCTGCGTCAGTGTGCCGGTCTTGTCGATCACCAAGGTATCGACCTTTTCCACGCGCTCAAGCGCTTCGGCGTTGCGGATCAGCACGCCGGCCTGGGCGCCGCGGCCGACGCCGACCATGATCGACATCGGCGTGGCGAGGCCGAGTGCGCATGGACAGGCGATGATCAGCACACTCACCGCCGCGACCAGGCCGTAGGCGAAGCGCGGCTCCGGGCCCAACGTCGACCAGGCCGCGAAGGCGGCGAGCGCCGCCGCGATGACCAGCGGCACGAACCAGGACGAGACCTGGTCGGCGAGGCGCTGGATCGGCGCACGGCTGCGTTGCGCGGTCGCGACCATCTGCACGATCTGCGCCAGCAGCGTTTCGCGTCCCACCTTGTAGGCCCGCATGATGAAGCTGCCGCTGGTATTGAGCGTACCGCCGATCACGTTGTCGCCGACGGTCTTGCTCACCGGCAGCGATTCGCCCGTCACCATCGATTCATCGAGCGCGGAATGGCCTTCGAGCACGCTGCCATCGACCGGCACCTTGTCGCCGGGACGCACGCGCAACCGGTCGCCGCCGACGACCGCATCGAGTGCGACGACGTTTTCGCTGCCATCGTCACCGACGCGGCGCGCGGTCTTTGGCGCCAGATTGAGCAAGGCTCGGATTGCGCCGGAGGTCGCTTCGCGGGCGCGCAATTCGAGCACCTGGCCGACAAGCACCAGCACCGTGATCATGCTGGCGGCCTCGAAATAGACCGCCGGTGCGCCGCCGTGCATGCGGAATTCGTGCGGGAAGATACCGGGCGCGAGCGTGGCGGTAAGGCTGTAGAGGTAAGCCACGCCGATGCCCATCGCGATCAGCGTGAACATGTTGAGATTGCGGCTGACGAGCGATTGTGCGCCGCGCACGAAGAACGGCCAGCCCGCCCACAGCACGACCGGCGTCGCGAAAACGAGCTGGATTAGATTGGATGCCGAAGGCGTAAACCAGTGCGCGCCGAAATGGCTGCTCATCTCGACGGCCATGACGGGAATCGTGAGGGCAAGGGCGACGCAGAGCCGCCGTGTCATGTCGGTGAGTTCGGGGTTCGGCCCGCTGTCGGCGCTGACGGTTTCTGGCTCGAGCGCCATGCCGCAGATCGGGCAGGCGCCCGGACCGATCTGACGGATTTGCGGGTGCATTGGGCAGGTGTAGATCGTGCCCTCGAGCATGGGTTCAGGCTCGCGATGACCGAGATATTTCGCCGGGTCAGCGTCGAACTTGGTGCGGCAGCCGGCCGAGCAGAAATAATAGGGGTGGCCGGCGTGCGTGAGGCGATGCGGGGTCTTGTGCGGGTCGACGCTCATGCCGCAGACCGGGTCGATCACGGCGCCGGCGCCATCCGGCGCGTGCGAATGGCCGTGATGGTGAGTTTCGCTCATCTTGCCTCGCATACCCCCAGGGGGTATATAGCGGGCATGGCAAAGGACAGCAAGCTGGCGACGCTCAAACGCCTCAATCGTATCGAAGGCCAGGTGCGCGGCCTCGCCCGCATGGTCGAGGATCAGCGCTATTGCATCGACATCGTGACGCAGATTGCCGCGGTCCGTGCCGCACTGCGCCGCACCGAGGAAGAGATCCTGCGTGACCATGTCGCGCATTGCGTCGAGCATGCGATCGCAAGCGGCGATAAGACCGATCAGCGCCGTAAGGTCGCCGAACTGATGGACGTGATGGGACGGGCGGCGCGCTGAGTTACCGCGTCAGCCGCTTGGCGACTTCCTCGAGCATCACCTCAGTGGCGCCGCCGCCGATCGACTGGACGCGCGCGTCGCGCGACATCCGCTCGATGGCACTCTCGCGCATGAAGCCCATCCCGCCGTGGAATTGCACGCAGGTGTACATCACTTCGTTGACCAACTCGCCGCAATAGGCTTTCGCCATCGACACTTCGCGCGTGCAGTCGACGCCTTGCGCGTCGAGCCAGGCGGCGCTGTAGACCAGCTGGCGGCCGGCTTCGACCTTGGCCGCGAGCATTGCCAGGCGCTGACGGATCGCCTGCTTCTCGAACAACGTCGTGCCGAATGTCTTGCGTGTCGTGACGTAATCGAGCGTCAGTTCGAGCGCGGCCTGCGCTTCGCCCATTGCCATCGCGCCGATCACGGTGCGCTCGTTCTGGAAGTTGCGCATGATGGCGTAGAAGCCCTGGCCTTCGCCGCCGAGCAGGTTTTCGGTGGGAATGCGGCAATCCTCGAAGACGAGCTCAGCCGTGTCGGACGAACGCCAGCCGTGCTTGTCGAGCGCGCGGCTGACGCGAAACCCGGGCGTGCCTTTCTCGACCAGGAACATCGAGACCGATTGCGACGGCCGGGCGTCGGCGCTGGTCTTGGCGGCGACGAAATAAAGATCGGCGTGCACGCCATTGGTGATGAACATCTTGGCGCCGTTGAGCACGTAGGTATCGCCGTCGCGCCGCGCCGTGGTGCGGATGCCTTTGACGTCGGATCCGGCCTCGGGCTCGGTCACCGCGACGGCGCAGATCGCGCGGCCGGCGATGATCTCGGGCATCAGGCGCGCTTTCTGTTCCGGCGTCCCGGCATTGGCGAGATGCACAGACGCCATGTCGGTATGCACCAGCACCGTGATTGCGGTGCCGCCGAAGGTCGAGCGGCCGAGCTCCTCGGCCAGCACTACCGAGCCAAGCGTATCCATCTCCGACCCGCCATACCCGGCCGGATAGCGGATGCCGAGAAAGCCGAGCTCGCCCATGCGGCGCAGGACGTCACGTGGCACGAAACCCTGTTTTTCCCATTCTTCGCCGTGCGGCTTGATTTCGCTCTCAACGAAACGGCGCAGTTGCGCCCGCAGCGCTTCGTGCTCCTCACGGAAGTAAGGCGAGGGCACTGCGGTGGTTTCGCGTCTGTTCATGCGGCATCCGGCGGGCCGGGCTAATTGTCTCGAGTGTAGTGCAAACCGCTAGCGGCGGCGAACGCGTTCGGCCGCCGCACTGGCAATTGCTAGTTGGTGCCGATCTGGCCGCCGATCGTGCAGGTCATGTCGCCGTCGAAGTCGGCGCTCCATTGGCTTGTGACTGTCGGCACATAAGCACCTACGATGAAGGCAAAAATCTGGGCTTGCGACACGTAGGAGTAGGAGTTGGCAGTGGCGCCGCCGTAGCCTAGCGGTAATGCCACTTGGGTCCCAACTATGCCGGTATCGGACACCTTTAGGACGATACTGAGCAGCGATTGATTCCCCGTATTGGGGTTTGTAGCGCTGATCGAACAACTCACGTTTTCGACCGTGAGAACCTTGCCGGCCGGGATTTTCGTGAACGAGACGACGCACTCTTTGACGCCATTTTTCTTTGGGCAGTCGTGATAGATCGTTTCCATGTATTTTGTGCCGCTGGTTACCGGCTTTGCTTGTGACGTCGAGATGAAACCCGCGCTCACGATGATCGCGAGCGCCAGACGAATGATGATTTGCATGATTGCCCCCGTTACGATTCTAATTTTATAGCGAGCCTTTAGGGCGACGCAAGCAGAGCCGCGAGGGAACTCGAGACGCCGCGCCGGCTATCAACCAAATTTCAGGCGCGCCAGCGCCGCGCCTTTGCCGAGCGCGTCGAGTTTCGCCGCGGCGACGTCGCGCCGCATCGGCGCCATGCCGCAATTGGTGCAGGCCACGATCCGCTCTTTCGGCACGTATTGCATTACAGCTCCGATGACGTCGGCGACTTCCTCCGGCGTTTCGATCTTGTCGGAGGCGACGTCGATCGCGCCGACCAAGACATCCTTGCCGTCGAGGAGCGCCAACAGCTTCAGCGGCACCCGCGAATGGATCGCTTCGATTGAGACCTGGTCGATCCGGCTCCTGGCCAGGGCCGGGAAAATCATTTCATATTGCCGCCATTCGCCGCCAAGGCTGTTCTTCCAGTCGATATTGGCCTTGATGCCGTAACCGTAGCAGATGTGCACCGCGGTAGTGGCTTTGAGCCCTTCGATCGAGCGGTGCAACGCCTCGATGCCCCAGCCGGCGACATCATTCATGAAAACATTGAACGCCGGCTCGTCGAACTGGACGACATCGACCCCATCGGCTTCGAGCGCGCGTGCTTCCTCGTTGAGCAATCCGGCGAAGGCCATCGCCATCTTCACCTTGTCGCCGTAGAACCGATCGGCGACGGTATCGGCAATCGTCATCGCGCCGGGCAGGGTGATTTTCAGCTTGCGCTTGGTATGGGCGCGCGCGTGCCGCGCCTCGGCGCGATGCACGCGTCCCTTCAGCCGCAACTCGCCAGTGACGGTCGGAACCATCGCTTTATAGCGGTTGTCGCGAATGCCCATTTCGACCTTGTGCGCAAAGTCGATGCCCTCGACGAATTCGAGAAAGCCATGAACGAAATGCTGACGCGACTGCTCGCCGTCGCTGACAATGTCGATGCCGGCGTCTTCCTGCAGCTTGATCGCGAGCAAGGTGGCGTCGAGCTTGCCGGCGTCGAGTTCTGCGCCCGCGAGCCGCCATGCTGGCCAAAGCTTGTCGGGCTCGGCGAGCCAGGACGGTTTCGGCAGGCTGCCGGCGACACTGGTTGGAAACATCTATTCGCCCTCTGCAGCTTCACCGCCCAATTGGGTAACATGGCGATCGGCGAAGTCGAAAGCCGGCGGCGTCCAGCCGAACAGCCAATCGTGGCGCGTCAGCAGCCTCTCGCCGCCCATCCGCCGCATCACGATATTGCGGATCCAGGCTTCCGGTCCAGTCACGCCGTAAATACGGCCCTGCCTGCGCGCGAGCTTCTGCACTTTGGTTACCCGTTTGCGGCGCGCTTTCTCGTAAGCGCGCAACGCCTTGGCTGGCTGCTCGGTATCTTGCGTCAGGCTCGCCGCCAGCACCGCCGCGTCCTCGATCGCCATGCCGCCGCCTTGGGCCAGAAACGGCATCATCGGATGGGCGGCGTCTCCGATCAGGCTAACGGCGCCGGCGCCGGCGCGCGGCCCGCCGCGCTCGAACAGCGCCCATATCTGCCAACGTTGCGGGGCGGCGACAATCTCGCGCGCCTGCTCGGCCCAGGACCAGCGCGCGAACCGCCGCAGCACCTCATCGGGCTCGCCAATGGCGCTCCAGCCCATCTCATTCCATTCATCGTCGATGATCGCGACGATATTGATGAGCGCGCCGCCCTTCACCGGGTAATGCACGAGATGGGAATCCATGCCGAGCCACAGATGCACCATCGGCGTCCGCCATTGTGGGGCGAGCGCATCGGCCGGGACCAGCGCGCGCCATGCGGTGCGATGGCGGAAGATCGGCGCGGCGCCGCGATTGCGCAGCCGTTCGCGAACCGCCGACCATACGCCATCGGCGCCGATCAGTGCGATGCCTTGCTCCTCGGTCAATTGACCGGCGCAGCGCGCGAGAACGCTGACGCCGTTACGGTGGCTGGCATAGTCCTCAACCCGCGTACCGAGCCGCAGCGTGATGTCCTGCGCCGTGCGCGCGGCGTTGGCGAGCGCGGCCTGCAGATCGCCGCGGTGAATGATCCAATAGGGCGCGCCGTACCGCTTTTCGACATATTGGCCGAGCGGGATGCGCACGATCTCGCGCGCCGACGGCCCCGACATGACGCGGATCGCTTGCGGCTCGACCAAGGTCACCTTGAGCTGTTCGGCGAGCCCGAGCGCGATCAGGATCCGCGTCGCATTGGGGGTCAGTTGAATGCCGGCGCCGATCTCGTCAAGTTGCGGCGCCTGCTCGAGCACGGTGGCGCGCAGCCCGGCGCGCGAGAGTGCCAGCGCGGCGGCGAGGCCGCCAACGCCGCCGCCGGCGATGATCACATTACGGGTAGCGGCCAAGGCCGTCTCCGGTCAGGCCGACGCGGTGAGCGGCAGCACGCATTCTTTCGGGCGGGCCGCCCGCAGTTTCAGCGTGGGGCTGAAACGGTAGAGCGTCGAGCAATAAGGGCAGATGATTTCCGAATCGTCGCCCATGTCGAGGAAGACGTGGGGATGATCGAAGGGCGGCAGCGCGCCGACGCACATAAATTCGCGCGTGCCGATTTCGATCACCGGTACGCCCGGCGCATTGTGGAAATGGGGAACGACGGTTTCCGCCATAAAACCTGTCCTGAGGCTGATCCTGCTGCTGTCTCAATTGTATCGCAATTGCGGACACTTCGGGGCACCTTAACGGGCGGACCCCAAAGCGCAAGCGCGGGCAAAAGAATTCATAAAGGCTGTGCGCTGAGGTTCCGGATCGATTGCCGGGGTGCGGCGTTTTGATCGAATCGAGCTATTCCACAGGCCGTTGTTGGAGAAACAAGTGCTGACGACTCTGCCGCCCGCGCAATTTGCCGAACCGACCGTGCCAATGGCCCGCTCGCGTCTCGCGCCGGCGCTGTTGGCCTGCGCCCTGCTGGCGGCGGCGGCATGCTACGCGGTACCGCGCGGGCTCGAAGCGCAGTCACTGCTGGCGATCGAGGACGATCCGGTCCAGATCGCCGAACGCGAGGTGGCACAAAAATTGGACCCGCCAACCGCGGCGCGCGAGATCGACGCCGCGCTGGCGGCCGACGACAGCGACCTTGCCAGAAGTTTCGTCGAACTGTCGCAATCGCGTGGCATCGCGCTCGACGCTACGCAGACCGCACGCGTCGATGCCGCGGTCGCCAAAGCTGCTTCGTCCACACAGGCCGTGGAAAGCTTCGCGCAAGGTCTTGTCACCGGCGAGCCGAAGGACGCGGTCGGCCTTGCCGGGACCGTGACCGGCGACCTGTTCGTGTTCGGCGACATTCGTGACGCGATCCGCGAGGGGGGCCGGTGGGCGAGTGGGGAAAAAGTCGATGAACTTGTGCTTGGGCTTGCCTGCGTCGGCATCGCCATCACCGCGGCGACCTATGCGAGCAGCGGCATCGCAGCGCCCGCTCGGATCGGCGTCTCGCTCGCGAAAATGGCGCGCAAGACCGGCAAGTTGAGCGCCGACCTAGCCGAAGTGATCGGGCGCAATCTGCGGCGGGTCGTCGATTGGCCGAAATTCCGCAGTGCCATCGCCGGCGTCTCGATCAGCGAACCGGCGGTTGCGGTTCGCGCCGCGCGCGAAGCGGTCAAGCTCGACCGCGCCGGCGGTCTGCTGCAATTGGTGCGCGATACCGGCCGTGTCCAGGCCAAGGCCGGGACTCAAGCCGCACTCGACGGCCTCAAGATCGCCGAGACTCCACGCGAGATGTCGCGCCTCGCCCGGCTGGCCGAAGCCGCCGGCGGTAAAACGCGTGCCATCCTCAAAATTGCCGGGCGCGGCGCCATCATGCTGACCTTCGCGGCTTTTGATCTCAGCGTCTGGATCGTCGGCGCGTTGCTGACGGTGCTCGGCTTCATTGCCTCGCTCAAGAGCATGACGGAACGTCTGACATTGCGGGTGATCCGCCATGCAAAACGGCGACGGCTGACCGCTCAGCAACGCTTTGCAGCGATGACCGTGCGCGGCTAGAACAGCCCATGCCAAGTTTCATGCATGGCGATGTCGAGATCGCGTTTCTCGATGAGGGCCAATCATCGCTCCCGCCAATCGTCCTTGTCCACGGTTTTGCCTCGACCAAGGAAGTCAACTGGATCTATACGAGCTGGGTGGGCACGCTCACCGCCGCCGGCCGACGCGTCATCGCGCTCGACAATCGGGGCCACGGAAAATCAACCAAGCTTTATGAGCCGCAAGCCTATCACACCGCCATAATGGCCGAAGATGTGCGCGCCTTGCTCGATCATCTCGGCATCGAGCGCGCCGACTGCATGGGCTATTCGATGGGATCGCGCATCTGCGCCTTCCTGGCGCTCAAGCATTCGCAGCGCGTCCATGCGCTCATTTTAGGCGGCCTCGGCATCAAGCTTGTTGAAGGGGTCGGATTGCCGGAGACCATCGCCGACGCTTTGTTGGCGCCATCGCTCGATGCGGTGAGCGAGCCGACCGGGCGGGTGTTCCGCAGTTTCGCTGAGCAGACCCGCTCCGACCTCAGGGCGCTCGCCGCCTGCATTCACGGCTCGCGCCAGACCTTGACGCGCGCCGAAGCGGCTTCGATCGCGGCTCCGACTTTGATCGCCGTCGGCACGAAAGATGACGTTGCCGGTTCAGCGCATGAACTCGCGGCGCTGATGCCGAATGCGCGTGCGCTCGACATTCCTGGCCGCGACCACATGCTCGCGGTCGGCGACAAGGTGTTCAAATCCGGCGTTCTGCACTTTCTCGACCATCTGGCATGACACGGCACATTTCTCCGGCAGCCGCGACCTTTATCGGCGCCTCCGGCAACAAGCTTGCCGCCGACGTTTATGGCGGAGATGGCGGGCCGGTTTTGCTGTTGCACGGCGCCGGTCAGACCCGGCATGCCTGGCGCAACACGGCTGAACAAATCGCGCGCGCGGGACGCGTGGCCTATGCGCTCGATCATCGGGGCCACGGCGATTCCGAGTGGACCGACGCTTACTCCTATGCCGATTTTGCCGCCGATGCTCGCGCGGTCGCGAACGCCATCGCCGCGGCTGCGGGCAAAAAGCCGATCGTGATCGGCGCATCGCTGGGTGGCGTCTCTGCGCTGTTCGCCGAGGGTGCGGCCGAAGCCGAGGGAACCAACACCTTTTCCGCCTTAGTCTTGGTGGACGTGACGCCGCGCATTGACATGGACGGCGTCGAGAAGGTGCAGGGGTTCATGCGTGCGCATTCGCGCGAGGGCTTTGCTTCGGTCGCCGAGGCGGCCGAGGTGGTCGCGCACTATTTGCCGCATCGGCCGCGGCCACGCTCGCAGGAGGGCTTGAAGAAAAACCTACGGCTAGGGTCCGACGGCCGCTGGCGCTGGCACTGGGATCCGCGGCTGCTCGAGGGGCGGCGTTCGGTCAGCGACTACCGCGAGGAAGTCGCGAACAGCCTGGTCGACATGGCGCGCAAGCTCACGATCCCAACATTGCTGGTGCGCGGCTCAGCCTCTGAACTGGTGCAGGAAACCCATGCGCGCGAATTTCTCGATCTCGTGCCCCATGCGGAATATGTCGACGTCAGCGGCGCCCGGCACATGGTGGCGGGCGACCGCAATGACGCATTCAGCGCGGCAATTCTCGATTTTCTCAGTCGTTTACCGGGCTGACACGCGACTTTGGTATAGCTTTCTGCGGTTTCGACGGCCTCTGTGAAAATGTGCTAAAAAGACCTATCTGAAGGCACTGAAATTTCGCCGAGAGATTTGAATCATGGCGCAACAGAACACCCGGCCCAACAAGGCGCTCGACAAGGTCGATCCGGTCTGGGCGCGCATCCGCGTCGAGGCCGAAGAGGTGGCGCGGCGCGAACCCGAGCTGTCGAGCTTCATCTATTCGACCGTGCTGCACCATGACGCGCTGGAAGCGGCGGTGGTCCATCGCATTTCCGAACGGCTGTCGCATCCGGATGTGGGTGGCGAGCTGATCCGTCAGGCCTATGGCGATGCGCTGGACGACGATCCTTCGATCGCCATCGCCTTCCGTGCCGACATCGTGGCGACAGTCGACCGCGATCCGGCTACCCATCGCTTTCTCGATCCGGTGCTCTATTACAAAGGCTTCCACGCCATCCAAACCCATCGCCTGGCACATTGGCTGTGGAGCAAGGGTCGCCGCGACTTCGCCTATTACCTGCAAAGCCGTTCATCGGCGGTGTTCCAGTGTGATATTAATCCAAACGCGCGCATCGGCCGCGGCATCTTCCTCGATCACGCCACAGGTCTTGTCGTCGGCGAAACCGCGGTGATCGACGACGACGTTTCTATCTTGCATGACGTAACACTCGGCGGCACCGGCAAGGAGCACGAGGACCGCCACCCGAAAGTTCGGCGCGGCGTCATGATCGGCGCGGGCGCCAAGATCCTCGGCAATATCGAGATCGGGCATTGCGCGCGGATCGCGGCGGGTTCCGTCGTCATCAAGGCGGTGCCAAACAATGTCACGGTCGCAGGGGTGCCGGCTAAGATCGTCGGCGAGGCGGGCTGCCCGGAACCGTCGCGGGCGATGGACCAGTTGTTTTACGAAGCCGGGCCTTAACCCGCTCGCAAACCACTTTGCACCGGGCTCGTCCCGTGCCATGAACCCGCAACGTCAAACGGGAGATCAGCGTGGACGCCCAGGAAGTCCGTAAACTCGACAATTATCTGAAGCGCCTGTTCGGCAACCAGCGTGTGCGCGTGGTGCCGAAGGAAGCGAAATCCGCCGAGGTCTACATCGGCGAGCAGGACCTTGGCGAGTTGATCGTCGACGACGAGGATGACGATCTGTCCTACAACTTCCGCATGGTGATCGATCTCGGACAGCAGACCGATCTTGCGCCGGCACCGATGCTAACCGCTTGGCTGCGGCGCAAGTTCGACAATGAGAATATTCGTGTCGTGCCGCGGCCGAAGAAAAACGATTCGCTCGAAGCCTATGTCGGTGAGGAGTTTGTCGGCGTGGTGTTCATCGAAACCGAGAAAGGACGCCGCTCATATATCTTCGAGCTGCCCATTCTCGATGTCGATCTGGCCGATCAGCCTGGGTGAAGTCGCGCGATCAGCCGGTCGAATCCGGCTGCGACCTTCTGCCAATCGTTGAGCCAATCGCGCGGAAAGCGCACGACAATGTCGGCGCGGCCGATACGGCGCTCGTAAAGGCACATGCCGGAATTGCCGATGCCGGTTCGCGAGCATCGTGCCACGAAATCGTCCGGCAGCGATGAATCATAGACCAGGTCTTCCCCCGCATAGGCCGTGCCGTCACGAAAGGCACGCAGCGCCAGGCCATCAGGCCGTGTCGTGGCGTCCCCGGCGAAGTAGCGCGGATAGATCGTGTTGACGCGCTCGGGCGGCGGCAGCGCTTCGCCGGCGTCGGTGATCGAAATGAACAGGCGCTCGTTAGGATCGACGGGTGTCGCGACGTCAGGTGTTGCGGCCGGATCGGGCGGTGTCAAAGATGGCCATAGATAGGCGAGGTCGACGCGTTGCTGAGTGCCGGGCCGGCGCTGCACCGCCTGGCGGATCGCGGCCGGCTCGATATTGAACATTTCGCCGGCCACCACGATGGGCAAGGCCGGGGCCTCAAGCGGGACCGGCGCGCCCGGCCAGCGCGGCCACAGCACATAGGCGACATAAGCCGCGGCGAGGCCAATGAAGCCGATGAAGACCAAGGACGGCGCGAATAGCGGATTGTGACCGGATTTCCGGCGATGGGGGCGCGCCCGAGCCTCGGTAATATGCGCCATCGCATTGTTCTCCCTCACGAATCGCAGATGAGTATGCCACGGCGAGCAGCGGCACGGCGCCTCGGCGGCGTTTACCTTTTCTTAAGGATTGGATGGCGGCGGAACTTAAGGTCTGCCACAAATGCGCTCTGGTATCGCGTGAGACCCCCATGAGCCTCGAATCCCTGCAAAATTTGATTTCGGTCGCGCTCGGCTTTGCAATCGCCGGCTGCTTCACCAGTGGCTACCAGCTCGCCACGAACAAGCTGCCGAGTTTTAGCCAGCTGAGTTCGGGGGTGAATGCCAAGGCCTTTGCGTCGATACCGGTGCTGGTTTTTGCCGCGCCGTTCCTGATCATGCGCAACACGATCTTGGGGGCCGTGCAGGACGGCCGCCGTTTCGAGTTCGTCTTCGTGGCAACCCTGCTGGCCGGCTTCTGGAGCCTGATGTCAGGCACCGTGCTGGTGATGACGTTGCGCGCCGTCGGTATTCTGATCGCCTGACCGCTTCCACTGTTTCACCGTGCCGTGCGATTGTCCTCCATTGATTTGGAGGACTAATGCCAATCTACGAACTTGACGGGCAGGCGCCCGAATTTCCCGGAGCGGATCGCTATTACGTCGCGGAGTCCGCCGCGGTCATCGGCCGCGTCCGGCTGAAAACCGATGCAAGCGTCTGGTTCGGTGCGGTGCTGCGCGGCGACAATGAGTGGATCGAGATCGGCGAGCGTTCGCAGATTCAGGACAATTGTGTGCTGCACACCGACCCAGGCTTTCCGCTGACGATCGGATCGAATTGCGTGATCGGGCACCTGGTGATGCTGCATGGCTGCACGATCGGCGACAACAGTCTGGTCGGCATGAACGCGGTCATGCTCAACGGCTCGAAGATCGGCAATAACTGTCTGGTCGGCGCCGGCGCTGTCGTCACCGAAGGCAAGTCATTTCCCGATAATTCTCTCATTGTCGGGGCGCCGGCGCGGGTGGTGCGCACGCTCGACGAGAAAGCGATCGAGATGATCCGCGGCGGTGCTGATGTTTATGTGCGCCGCTCGAAAGAATACAGAAAAGCACTGAAGCGGATCGGTTAAGCGCGCCTGAAAAAGGTGCGGCCGGCCTTGGGGAAGGCCGGCCGCTCGCAAACCCGGTCTGGGGACGGGGAGGGGTGGGGACGTGACCGGGAGCGCGATCTCCTTTGTTGGCTCTATCTGTTTTGGCGCATGACCTTTTCCGAAAACCGGTTTCCCTTTTTCCGGACCATGCGCGCTAGCGCGACGAGGCGGTGACGGGCAGGTTGCGCGGCTCGCCCAGCGCGATCCATGTGTTCGGATCGGACTGTGACTGCCGTTTGACGAAGCGGTAGCCTGTCTTCGACCAGAGCAAGATTTCGGATTCCTGATTGTCGAGGATGTATTCGCCCTTGTCGGTTTTCACCGTCAGCACGGCGTGACCCTCACCTTTCTTGTCGCGCACGACGGTGATCAGCAGCGCTTCGCGCGGCCAGCCGGCTTTCATCAGCATGCGGCGCTTGGCGAGCACGTAGTCCTCGCAATCGCCATAGCCGTCATCGGGATAATTCCAGCGTTCGACCACGCCCCAGTGTTCGAGGTCGGTCATCGGCTTGATGGTGTCGTTCACCCAGGCATTGACCCGGACCAGATCGGTCCAGGCCTTCGGCGTCAGCACGACGTCGCGCGGTTCGGACGGCTTGACCGAACATTCGCCTTTGTATTCGACACAGAACTCGAGCCACCCAATCGGCGCACGCGTAACGTCGCCGATGGCAATGAATGCCGGCTCTTGGCCCGCCGCGGACGCGCTCGCCGTAGCGGCCAATCCGGCCGCCATCGCAAACGCAGTCAATCCAGCAAAAGTCAGAACTTGTTTGAAACGCCCAGCCATTTGTGGCCCCTGTTCCCCGTAACGGGGCAAGGTTTCGCACAAACGTTTTGGCGTGGAACTAAGTCTAGAATGGTATTTTGAAGTTAAGTCTAGTAAATCAATATTATAATACTTGGAAACCTTGAGCTTAATTCGATTAAAATTGCAGCGAATACAATTTAATTAGAATTTTAGACGTTAAGGAGAAATGCGTCGCTGCGGCAGGCTTCGCCGACGTGAAGCGCGACGAGCGTTCACCAAGATGAGGAAGCCGAAGGGTCGGGGAAAGCGAGCGTTCGGGCGGGCGCTAACGTCGCGCCAGAGCCAGCGGGGTCGCCGGCGTTTACTCGCCGGTGACGTTATCTTCCAAAAAGTCCGGATGCTGCAGCCGCGTGAATTCGACCGCGAAGCCGTCTTCGATATGGCGCACGACCCGGCCTTGTGTCTTGCCGATCGTGACCATGGCGCCGACGACGGGACGCAGGTCCGGCGCGATTCCGATCGCCGCGCCTGATTGCGACAGGTCGATAATTCGGCAGGTGACGTTGGTGCCATTCGGCAGGATCAGGCGGGCCAGTGGATTGCGCGGCGAGAAGCGGCCGTGCCGGCGATCTTCCGGCAAGTTAAGGATGTGGCGGTTGGCGAGCCAGGTCAACTGCGCGGCGAGCTTGTCGCGCTTGCGGCTGGTCGCGGCGATTGTCATCGCAAAGCCGTTATTGAACGTGCGTGCGATCTTGCCCTCGAGCCGGCCGAGATGGTCGACATAGGCGATCACGCGTTCGCCCGGATGGCCTGAAATCGGCGCGATCACGGCCATGCCGCCTGGCGACATGTTTGTGACCTGGCAGGGAAATTCGCGCCGGTCGGCGAGCATGTAACGGCCGAGCAAACTGACGGTTACACGCTGATGCCTGCGCCGTTCTTCGGCGAGCGGCAGGAATTTCGGTTTGGTCGAAGCAATCGCCATAAGCTGCGAAATGTCCGGACGCAATGTGCGCTGTACGGCAACCCTAGGCGCGCAGTGTTAACGGCTCGTTAGCCAGCTTTTTCGCTTGGCGGGTTAATACGTCCGCCCTGATAGACCATAAATCCGCGCCGCATCTGCCCTTCGGCTGGATCGGCCATGGAGGGTCTCTTATCGGTTTGTTCCATCCGCAGGTCTCCATGGCGCACGGTGCCAAGAACAAGCTGCTTGATGGGTTGCGTGCCGACCCAGTAAGGCAGTTCGATTGCGGCCAAAACGCCGATGGCGCGCACCCGGGCATGGCCCTTGTGCGCCAGCGGCAATAGCAGCAGTTCAAGATCCACGCTGTTGCCATCCGCGTTGCGGCCGGTCACGCCGGCGACCAGGCTGGCGTTTTCGGTGACGACGCCGGTTAACGTATTGCGGAATTCGGCGCGGCTCGTCTCAGCCCACAGCGAACTGAACGCTTCACCTTTGAGCTCGCGACCAAATAAGGCGCAGAGGCGCGTTCCGGCGAGCCGGAAGCGCTGTTCCTCGACGAAGTCCGACGCGAGGATGAAAATGTCGCCGAGCGCGTGACGGATTGCCGCGGGGTCGATATCGCCACGCTCCGGCGCCG
>Ga0265325_10000693_pt1 | contig 24565 bp, 21 predicted proteins | sample 41420metaG_FD_202090 | JGI IMG/M metagenome (GOLD analysis project Ga0265325, IMG submission 202090) | Rhizosphere microbial communities from Carex aquatilis grown in University of Washington, Seatle, WA, United States - 4-14-20 metaG | ecosystem: Host-associated > Plants > Roots > Rhizosphere... | reverse complement strand
TTTTGATCGGGTTAGAAGTGATAGTTCAGACCCAGGCGCACGATGTTGCCCTTGAACTGGGCCTCCACGGTCTCCACCGGGCCGACCGTATAAGATGTCTGGATTTTTCCGAGGCTGTAATAAAGGTATTCGCCTTTCACGCTCCAACTGCGCGAAAGCTGATATTCGGCGCCGGCACCGACGGTCCAGCCGACCAGCCACTTCGAGTCGGAGTTGCCGTCCGTGCTCACGGCGTCGGCAAGCGACGACGACAGTTTGGCGTGGCCCATGGCGAGGCCGCCGGTCCCGTACACCAGGAAAGAATCCCACACGGTATAGCCCAGGCGGCCGCGCACCGTGCTGAACATGTCGATTTTCTCGGCCCCGGAGTTGACAAACACACCGGCGGTGGCCGAGCCGCTGCCCTTGATCGTGGCAAAATCGAAGTCGCCCTCGATGCCGTAAACCAGCTTGCCGTGCTGCCAGTTGTAGCCGGCCGTCGCGCCGCCCAGGAATCCCTTTGGCGAGACCTTGACCGACGTGGGAATGCCAATTCCGGTGAAGTCCGCCAACGTCACCGCATCTCCGATGACGTCGATAGAGGAATTACCCCAGCCGTAGCCGGCGTTGACGCCGATGTAGGCTCCGGCCCAGGTCGGCCCATAGATCGGAGCCTTGTAGATCGGCGCCTTGTAGACCGGCATGTCGGCGGCCTGAGCCGCGATAGGCAATGCAGCCAGCGACAGCAGTGCTGCACCGATCGCTGATTTTACTGTGATGTGTCTGACCATTTCGCCCCACCATGATTGAGCCGCGGCAAATAAAGTCCGTTCGCGCACACGCCGCGGCGTGTCCGCAATCGCAACGACTTGTCTGGAATTCCGACGCTGCAGGCCGTCAAAATGACGAACGCTGCGAGCCACGCCCCCACGAAACCGTGCGCAAATCAACGAGCACGCCGCGCGACACAACCGCAGAAATACGATGCGGTTCTGCCACGATTATGGTTAAGGGCGTGTAAAAGCGGATGGCGTCAACCTTGCCGCGCCTCCAGCACCGATCTCAGCGAAATGCGCGACCAGGCGTCGGTCTTGTCGCGGAAGGTCATGTACGAGTCGTGCACCTTGCGAGCCACGGCACTGCGGCCGGCAAGCTCGGCCAGCACATCGGTCGCAGTGGTGCGGGCGGCGGCAATCAGGTCCGACGGGAAGCCGCGGAGCTTGACGTTATGCTGGCCGGTCAGCGCCGCCAGCGCCTCGGTGTTGAGACGCTCCATCTCGGCGAGCGCAAAATTCGCCTCGACGGCGCAGGCGTGAGACACGATCGCCTTCAGCTCGGCATCAAGCGCGTTCCAGGCGCTGAGCGAGACAATGCACTCGCCGGTGCCGTTCGGCTTGTTGAAGCCGGGATAGTAGTAGAACGACGCCACTCGATAGAGGCCAAGCGCAATGTCGGTGCCCGGGCCGACGAACTCGACCGCGTCGATCACGCCCGATTGCAGGCTGGTGAGGATTTCCGCGGGCGGCGTGGTCTGCGGCGTTGCGCCGAGCCGGCGATAGACTTCGCCGCCCAGACCCAGCGAGCGAATCTTGGTACCGGACAGATCGGCCTTGCTGTTGACCTCGCGGCGAAACCAGCCGCCCATGCAGACCCCGGTGTTGCCGCCCATGAACGGCTTCACGCCGAACGGCGCATAAAGCTCGTCCCACAACGCCTGGCCGCCGGCGGCATCGATCCAGGCGACGTGCTCGCCGGGGGTGAGGCCGAACGGCACCGTGGTGAAGAACGCGGCGGCCGGCATCTTGCCCTGCCAGTAGAACGAGGCGGTGTGGCCGATCTCGGCAACATTGCCGCCGACCGCGTCGAGCACCTCGAAGGCCGGCACGATCTCGCCCGCGGCGTGGACCGAGATGTCGAGGCGGCCGCCGCTCAGCGTGCGAATGCGCTCGGCGACACGCTCGGCCGACATGCCCGGGCCGGGAAGCCGCTTCGGCCACGACGTCACCATGCGCCAGCGCTTTGCTTGCGCCAGCGCGAGCGAGGGAGCGGCCAACGTTCCTGCGAGTGCGGTCGCGCCGGTCGTGACAGCCTGCCGCCGTGTGATTTTTGTCATGATTTGCTCCTTGCTCGAACGTCACCAGTAGCGATGGAAATGGTGGACCGGACCGTGGCCGGAACCGATATCGAGGCGATCCGCAGCGGCAATCGCGGCGCTGATGTAGCTCTTGGCGCCGCGTATCGCGTCGGTGACGCTTTGCCCTTTGGCGAGGCCCGCGGCGATGGCGGCCGACAGCGTACAGCCGGTGCCGTGCGTGTTGCGGGTGACGATGCGCTCAGCGGACAGCCGTGTCGTGTTGTCCGGTTCGACCAAGAGGTCGGTGCTTTCGGGACCGTCGTCGTGACCGCCCTTCATCAGCACCGCCTTGGCGCCGAGCCTGAGCAGACGGTGCGCCTGATGGCGCATCACCGCCTCGTCTTCTGCAACGTCGGTATCAAGCAGCGCCGCGGCCTCGGGCAGATTGGGAGTCAGCACCAGCGCCTTGGGGATCAGCTTCCGGCGGAACTCTTCGATCGCATCGGGCTGCAGCAGTCGGTCGCCCGACGTCGCCACCATGACCGGATCGAGCACAATGTTGGATTGCCGATAGCGGTCGAGACCGGACGCCACGGCGGCAATCGCCGCGGCGTTGGACAGCATGCCGATCTTCACGGCGCCGACCTTAAAATCGGAAAACACCGCGTCGATCTGTGCCGTGATGAAGTCCGCCGGCACGTCATGGATGCCGGTGACGCCCTTGGTGTTCTGCGCCGTCAGCGCCGTGATGACGGATGCGCCATAAACACCGAGCGCGGAGAAGGTCTTGAGGTCGGCCTGAATGCCGGCACCGCCACCGGAATCGGAGCCCGCGATGGTGACGGCGATCACGGCCATTTTCCCGTCCGTTTGGCGAGCGCGGCATCGACGACGCGCAGCAATTCCTGCGCGGCGGCGCGCGGGTCCTTGGCGAGCGAAAGCGCGGAAATCACCGACACGCCATCGGCGCCGGCGTCGATCACCGGCGCAGCGTTGGCAGCGTTGATGCCGGCAATGCCGCAGGTCGGGAAACCGGGCTTCCTGCGATGCAACGCCTCGATCACGCGCGCCATGCCGGCGACGCCGATCGGCGAGGCCTTGGTCTGCTTCGATGTGGTGCCGTAAATCCCGCCGATGCCGGCGTAGTCGATCAGGCCAAGGTCGGTCGCATCGGCGCGCTGCGGCGAATTGATGGTCAGGCCGATGATGGCGTCGGGCCCGAGCAGACGCCGCGCATCGGCGGGCGCCATGTCGTCCCAGCCGATGTGGACGCCGTCGCAGCCGATGGCGAGGGCAACGTCGACGCGGTCGTTGATGACAAGCGGCACTGCGCCGAGCGCAGCCTTCACCGCACGCGCCCGCTCGACCATGACGCGGGTGTCGGACAGCTTGTCGCGAAGCTGCACCAGCGTCACGCCGCCAGCGGCAAGCATGCGGCAGAGATCAGGCAGGTCGTGGCCGCCCGCCACCTCCGGATCGACGATGGCATAGCAGCGAAGATCGACCGGTTTCCGCATCAACTCACCTTTGCTCTTTTCGCAAGCGCGGCGGCGTCAAGCGCGTAAACCGCATCGAGAATCTCGCTGACGAAACTTCCGGGCCCGCGCGCACGCTCCGCCGCGATCTCGCCGGCCACGCCGATGACGAGCAGCGCCGCCGCAACGGCCTTCCAGGCATCGGGCTCGACCGCAAGGCAGGCGCCGACCAGCGCCGAGGCCACGCAGCCCATGGCCGTGACGCGCGCCATCAGCGGATGGCCGTTGGCGATGCCGGCAAGCCGCGCCCCGTCATGAACAAGATCGAGTTCGCCGGTGAGTCCGATGACGGCGCGCTTCGACTTGGCGAAGCGCGCCAGCGCCGCATCGTCGGTCTTGCCGGGCGAGAGCGTGGCGAACTCGGCGCGGTTGAGCCGCAGCGCGCGGGGTCGCTTCGCCAGCAGCGACTTCGCGAACGACGCCCGCGGCGGGCTGCGGTCGATGAACACCGGATCGAGCACCCAGGGGATGCCAGCCTTGTTGGCGACGGCGACGGCGGCGAGCGATGCCTTCTGCCGCTCCGGATCGAAGGTGCCGAGGTTGATCAGCAGCGCGTCGGCGCGCGCGGCGAAGGCCCTCACCTCCTTCGCGGCAATGGTCATCGACGGCACCGCACCGGCCGCCAGCAACATGTTGGCGGTGAAATTCTGCGCCACCGCGTTGGTGATGCAATGCACGCGCGGCCGGCGCGCGCGGATGCGCTCCAGAATGTCGGCCGCGACAGCGGGCAATTCAGTGGTGACGGGGCGTTCGCTCTGCGGCGCTCGCATCTCTCCCTCCGCCGGCATGACCCGGATCAGGTTCGATGGGTTGGCTTTCGCCTCTCAGCCCGGCGACACGCCGGGCACCCCATGAGATTGCAGATCAATTGGTATCGCGCGGATGGAGGCCGTTCAAGGGGCCCGCCGCTTGCGGCCGTCACTTTCCCGGCATGGTGGCGACGATCTTCGAGTATTTGTCGATGTCGCTGCGGATCAGGTCGCCGAACTCCTGCGCCGTGCTGGGCGCGGGATCGAGCCCGATCAGCCGATAGCGCTTCACCACGTCATCGTCCTTGAGCGCCGAGACGATTGCGGCATTGAGCTTTGCGACGATATCCGGCGGGGTGCCGGCTGGCGCCACGACACCGAACCAGCCGACGGTCTCGAAGCCCGGCACACCGGCTTCGTCGAATGTCGGGGCCTCCGGCAGGAGCTCGTACCGCTTCTTGTACGACACAGCCATCGGAATGACCTGCTTGGATTGCAGCGGGCCAATGGCGGCGGACGGGTCCGCGATGGCGAGCGGCACGTGCCCGCCGATGGCATCGGTCACGGCCGGAGCCGTGCCGCGATAAGGAACGAGCGGCATCTTGACGTCGGCCATCATGGTGAACAGCAACGCCGTGAAATGCATCGCCGTGCCGTTGCCGCCATGACCGATGGGGATGGTGTTGGGCGCAGCCTTCGCCATCGCGATCACCTCGCGCAAGGTCTTCGCCTTGAACTGCGGATTGGCGACAAGGATGAACGGCGAGTTGGCGAGCTTGCTGATCGGGACGAAGTCCTTGCGCGGATCGAACGGCATATCGACCCGCATGCTGACGTTGATCGCAGCCGCCCCCATCGGCGCGATGCCGATGGTGTAGCCGTCGGGCGGCGCTTTCGCGACCGCCTCCATGCCGAGCACAGCACCCGCACCGGTGCGATTTTCGATGATGATCGGCTGGCCCAGGTTCTTTTCGAGCGCAGGCTGGATCGCGCGCGCCGAACCGTCGGTGCTGGCGCCTGCCGGAAACGGCACGATGAACTTGATCGGATGGTCCGGAAAATCCGCAGCATATGCGGAGATGGTCGAAAACGCAGAGGCGAGCGCAAGACCGACGACGACGATGACGAGACGCGAGGCAGGCGTTCGCATGCGACGTCCTTTCGACCTAGTTCGGCTTGTCTTCGACCGGGGCGACCTTGGCGGCCTTGGCGATGTCGGCCTGAAGATAAGCGGTGAGACCTTCAGGCGTCGTCGGGGTCGGCTCCATGCCAACGGTCCTGATGCGTCGCGCCACTTCAGGGTCCTTGAGTGCGGCCACCACCGCGGCATTGAGCTTGGCCACGATATCCGGCGGCGTCGCAGCAGGAGCCACGACCGCGAACCAGCCCGTCAGCTCGAAGCCGTTGAGGCCAAGCTCTTCGAAGCTCGGCACGTCGGGAAACACGGAAAAGCGCTGCTTCGACGTCACCGCAATCGCCTTGAGCTTGCCCTCGCCGATGGCGCCCATCGATGGCGGCGGATCGGCGATGCCAAGCTGGACGTGACCCGCGATGACGTCGGTCACCACCGGCGCGGTGCCGCGATACGGCACCAGATTGATCTTGACGTCGGCAATGCTGTTGAACATCAGCGCGGCAAGCTGCATCGCGGTGCCATTGCCGCCGTGGCCGATGGCGAGCCGGTTGGGCTCGGCCCTGGCGAGCTTGAGCACGTCCGCCAGCGAGTTGGCGTTGAGGCTCGGGGTCGCGACCAGGATGAAGGGCGATTCCGCGGCACGGCTGATCGGCGCGAGGTCCTTGAACGGATCGTACGACCGCTTGGTGCGCTCGCCGATGTTAACGCCGAGCGCGCCGGCCCCGGCCAGGCCGATGGTGTAGCCGTCGGGCGGCGCCTTCGCCACGGCGTCCACGCCGAGCGTGCCGCCCGCGCCGGCGCGGTTTTCGACAACGACGTTCTGGCCCAGGATTTTCTCAAGGGCCGGCTGCATCGCGCGTGCCACGGCGTCGGTGCTGCCGCCGGCAGGAAATGGCACGAAAAAGCGCAGCGGCCTGGCCGGCCAGGTTTCCGCCGCGGACGGACCCACCTGACCGGCGGCAAGCACCGCGGCGCCAAGCACCAGTGCCGCGCCGAGCCGCCAAACGTCGGACCTCATATCGCTTCCTCCCGGATTTGGCCCGATGATAGGCGCTCCATTTCCTCAACGGTAGCGCTCGCGGCGCGATGGAAGTCTTGCCAGACGCAGGGGTTTTTGCTGGATTGGGCCTGAGATGGCGCTTCGGGGGGATCACGCCCCGGCCGCCGGAGGTGCCATGGTCCCCTTCTTCGTCCAGATCAAATGCCAACTCGGCAAGTCCTATGAGGTCGCAAACCGCCTCGCCGACGCCGAAGTGGCATCCGAGATCTACTCGACCGCTGGCGAATTCGATCTGCTGGTCAAGGTCTATGTCGAGAACGGGGTCGACATCGGCCATTTCGTCAACGAGAAAATCCAGGTGATCCCGGGCATCCAGGACACCCGGACGATCATCACCTTCAAGGCGTTCTAACCCTTACTTGCTCGGCGGCTTGGGCCCTTCGACCGGCGGCAGAGATTTCAGGTAGCCGGCGATCGCTTCGCGATCGCCAATGGCAAGCTGCCCTGTGCCGCGCACGACCTTGGCCATCTCGCCGCCGACCGAGTCGCCGTCGGGGGTTTCGCCCGTCGTCACAAGATCGATGAATTGCTTCTTGGTCCAATCGCCGAGTGCCTTCTGGGTGATGTTCGGGACAAAATCGCCGCTGCCATCGACCGCCGCTCCGCCGGCAAAGCGCTGGCTCCCGACAATGCCGCCGAGAAAATTCCGCGGCGAATGACATTCGGCGCAATGGCCGGGGCCGTTGACGAGATAGGCACCGCGGTTCCAGGCGGCGTCATGGTCCGGGTCGGCGCGGAACGGCTCCCCGTCGAGGAAAAGAAATTTCCAGACGCCAAGCGTGCGGCGAACGTTGAATGGAAACGACAGCTCGTGCGGCTTCGATGCGTCCGGTGCCGCCGGAAGCGTTTTGAGATAGCCGAACAGGTCGCGCACGTCGTCCACGCGCATGCGCTGATAGGATGTGTAAGGAAAAGCCGGATAGAGGTGCTGTCCATCCGGCGACGTGCCCTTCAGCATCGCGGTGACAAAATCCGCCTCGCTCCAGCGGCCGAGGCCATGGTCGGCATCGGGCGATATGTTCGGCACGTAGAATGTGCCGAACGGCGACTTCAACGCGAGACCGCCGCCAAGGCGCGTCCTGTCATCCTGGTTCGGCGTGGCGTGGCACGACGAGCAGCCGCCGATCAGGAACATGGTCTTGCCGTTCTCGACATCGGCGGTTCGCGGCGAAAGTGCGCTGGCCGGCACGGCTGCCGGGACCGTCAACACCCAGAACGCCGCCAAGCCAACGATCACGACCACGGCCGCAACAACCAGCAGCTTGCGCACCACCGAAGCTCCCTCACCCGCCAAGCCAGAACGATGTTAGCTCAAAAAATCGGGGCGGCTCGCCACCAGGACTCGCCGCCCCCGCCCGTTATTCCCGATGACGGATCAACTCTTGCGCTGGCGGAATGTCTCGTGGCACGCGTTGCAGGCGTCGTTCATGGCCGGATATGACGATTTGAGCTCGTCCAGCGTTCCAGCTTTGGCGCCATTGACGGCCTTCGCCATGTTAGCCGCTCGCATGGCGAAGTCGTCCTTGTTGTCCCAGACCTTGGGTGAAGCCGAGTAGCGGCCGTTGGGCGATGTCTTGCCCTTCGAGCTTTCGGGGAATGCGGCGACGATGCGGGACGAGGTGTCCTTCAGCTTGGCCAGCGCCGCCTCGGCCTTGGCCTTGTCGTAAGGCGCTTCGCCTTTCGCCATCGTATTGAGGTCGCGATACAGCGCTTGGCTCTGCTCGCGCATCAAGACCGTGCTCGGCAACAAATCGGTCTGGGCGATCGCAGAAACAAAACAAACGGAACTCGCAGCCATTGCCAGCAAGACACGTGGCATTTGGAAGTCCTTCATGGTGTTCCTCCCCTGGCCGCACCGCGCAAGGGCCAGTGGTCTCTAAACATCCGTAGTCGATAGTTATTCCTGAAACCATTACTCCGGGGAGGTTCACGACTTCGTGAAAAAAGCGGATGTGGGCCCTTTCCTAGTGTGTTGATTTCACGGTACTTTTTTGTGGGCCGGCAACAGGACGACAGGCATCCGATGATCAAGGTGAAACGGATCAGCCACGCCACTTTCGAGACGCCGGATGTGGAGCGGCAGGTCGCCTACTACACCGACGTGGTCGGGCTGGTGCCGCTGGCGCGGGAAAAAGACCGCGTGCTGTTCGCGAGCCGGCTCGGCGACATCAGCGTCGTGCTGCATCGGGGTTCGGCGCCGAAGCTCACCAAGATCGCGTTTCAGGTGGCGCAGCACGATGAACTGCCTGTGCTGGCGAAGGGACTGACGGCCGCGGGCATCGCCTCGAGTATCGACAGCGAATCGCTGCCGGGCATCGACAAGCTGCTGCGATTTCAGGATCCCAAAGGCACGACCATCGAGATTTTCAACGAGGCGCGCCCGGCAGCGGGCGTGAGTGAGCCCATGGCGGTGGGGCCGACCAAGCTCGGCCACGTCTCGTTCATGATGCCCGACATCCATCCGTACATCCGCTTCTACCAGGAGGTGCTCGGCTTTCGCATATCGGACTGGCAGGAGGACTTCTTCTGCTTCATGCGTTGCGGCAGCGATCATCACACCATCAACTTCGCGACCGGCAAGAGCACGCGCCTCCATCATATGGCGTTCGAGCTGCGCGACTGGGCGCATGTGCAGGTGGCCTGCGATCATCTCGGCCGGATGAACGTGCCGATCGCCTGGGGGCCGGGCCGGCACGGCATCAGCCACAACATCTTCATCTATCATCGCGATCCGGACGACCAGATGATCGAGTTCTACACCGAGATGGATCAGATGCTGGACGAAGAGCTCGGCTATTTCGATCCGCGCCCCTGGCACAAGGATCGTCCGCAACGTCCCAAGGTGTGGGACCGCCAATCGGCTGCCCTGGTCTGGGGACCGCCGCAAGGGCCCGAGCACGCGCGCCAGCGCAACATGGAATGAACACAACAATCCGGGGAGGAATCATGACCGTCAAGCGCGGCGCGGCTTCGGCCGCTTTGATCGTGGCGGCCCTGCTGTCGAACGCAAAGGCTGCGGACTATCCGGACCATACGGTCGACCTGGTGATCCCCTACGCCGCCGGTGGCGGCATCGACCTCCTCCTCCGCGCGCTGGGCGAAGGCATGGCGTCGCATTTCCACAAGTCCTTCGTGGTCTCGAACCGCACCGGTGCTGGCGGCGCCATCGGCGTCGCCTATGTGGCACGCTCGGCGCCCGACGGCCACACGCTGCTGTTCGTGCCGGCGCTGGCCTATTCGGTGCTGCCGTACATGCAGAGCAACGTCGGCTATACCGACAAGTCTTTCGCGCCGATCTGCCAGACGTTCGAGAACCAGATGGCGCTGATCGTGAAACCGGACTCGCCGTTCAAGACGGCCGGCGACATCGTCGCCGCGGCGCGCGCCAAACCGGGCGCTGTGTCGTTTGCGTCAACCGCCGTCGGCACCATCACGCATCTTGCCGGCGCCGCACTGGCGGACGCCGCCAAGGTCCAGTTCAACCACGTGCCGTTCCGCGGCGATGCCGATCTGATGGGGCAGCTCATCGGTGGCCATGTCGATTTTGCCAGCGTCACGCTCGCCTCGGCGGCTGCGGCCGGTCCGACGGTGCGGGTGGTCGGCATCTTTGCCGAAGCACGCAATCCGTCGCTGCCGGACGCGCCCACGGTCAAGGAGCAGGGCTACGACGTGGCGCCGACCAGCTTTGGCGGGCTGTTTGCGCCGACGGGCACGCCGGCCGATGTGCTGCAGAAGCTCGGTGTCGCCTGCAAGTTCGCGGTGGAGCAGCCGGCCTATGTGAGACTGGCCCAGCAGTTCCACCAGGGCGACCACTACTACGCCGATGCCGCGACCTTCACCAAGCGCCTTCAAGCCGACGTCGTCGACAAGCACGCGCTGCTGCAGCGGATCGGCTTGATCAAGTAGCGACTACTCCGCCGGATGGGCGACCGGCTGCCGACGCCGCGATGCCCGCTCGGCGAGCCATCGCGTGATGACATAGAACACCGGCGTGAAGATCAGGCCGAAGGCGGTGACGCCGATCATTCCGGAGAACACCGCAGTGCCGAGCGTCTGGCGAAGCTCGGCGCCCGCGCCCACAGCCCAGACCATCGGCGACACGCCGAAGATGAAGGCGAGCGAGGTCATCAGGATCGGACGGAAGCGCAGGCGTGCGGCTTCGACCGCCGCGGCGCGGACCTGTCGGCCCTGGTCCTCGAGCTGCTTGGCGAACTCGACAATCAGGATGGCGTTCTTGGCGGCCAAACCGATCAGCACGACGAAGCCGACCTGTGTGAGAATGTTGTTGTCCTGGCCGCGCAACACCACACCGACAATCGACGCGATCAGGCACATCGGCACGATCAGAATGATAGCGAGCGGCAGTGTGAGGCTTTCGAACTGCGCCGCCAGCACCAGGAACACGAACACCACTGCGAGGCTGAAGGCGAAGATCGCGGTATTGCCGGCGCGCAATTGCTGGAACGCCAGCGTGGTCCATTCGTAGCCGAAGCCTTCCGGCAGCGTCTCGGTCGCAAGCTTCTCCATGATCGCCATGGCCTGACCCTGGCTGTAGCCGGGGGCGGCGGCGCCATCGAGCTCGGCCGCCGGATAAAGATTGTAGCGTGGCCAGCGGTACGGTCCCGACGTGGTCCGCACCGTCGTAAACGAGCCGAGCGGCACCGTTTCGCCGCTTGAGTTGCGGACCCGGATCGCCAGCACGTCCCTGGTATCCTTGCGCGCGTCGGCGGTGGCCTGCGCGGTGACCCGGAAGGTGCGGCCGAACAGGTTGAAATCGTTGACGTAGGCGGAGCCGAGATAGACCTGCAACGCCGAGAACACGTCGGCGACGTTGATGCCGAGGAGCTGCGCCTTGGTGCGGTCGATGTCGAGATAAAGCTGCGGCGTCGACGTCTCGAACAGCGAGAAAACCTGCGCCAGGCCCGGTGTCTGGGCGGCGCGACCCATCATGGCATAGGTCGCGGCGAGCAGCGCCTGCGCGCCTCGGCCGCCGCGGTCTTCGACGATCATGCGGAAGCCGCCGGCATTGCCGATGCCCATGACAGCCGGCGGCTGCACCACGAAGATCAGCGCGTCCTGGATCGGCCCAAGCTTGGCGAACAGCGCGCGCTGAATGGCTTCAACCGATTGTGCCGGATCCCTGGCCCGTTTCTCGAACGAATCGAGCACCAGGAAGGCTGCGCCCGCGTTCGAGGCATTGGTGAAGGTCGCTCCGGAGAAGCCGACGATGTTGACGGCGCCGACCACGCCGGGAACCTGGAGCGACGTGCTGACGATGCGGCGCTGGACCTCGTCCGTCCGCGCCAGCGACGCGCCGGGCGGCAGTTGCGCCACAACGATCAGATAGCCGCGGTCGATTTGCGGAATGAAGCCGATCGGGGTCTTGCGGAATTCGTTGAGACCGAACGCAATAATAGCGGCGTAGGCCACCAGCATCACCAGGGTGAAGCGGACCACCCGCGTGGCAACCCAGCCGTAGCCATTGGCGAACTTCTCGAAGCCGTAGTTGAAGACCTTGAAAAAGCCCCGTGTCGGCCGCTGCCACCAGGCAACCTTGCCGCTCTCATGGTGCGGCCGCAGCAGCAGCGCACAGAGCGCAGGTGACAGCGTCAGCGAGACGGTGAGCGAAATCACCGTTGCACCGGCGATGGTCAGCGCGAACTGCCGATAGAACTGCCCGGACAGGCCGGTGATGAACGCTGACGGCACGAACACCGCGCAGAGCACGAGCGCGATGGCGATCAGCGCTCCGCCGACCTCGTCCATGCTGCGCCGTGCGGCATCGCGCGGACTGAGGCCACTCGCGATGTTGCGCTCGACGTTTTCCACCACGACGATGGCGTCGTCGACCACGATGCCGACCGCAAGCACCAGACCGAACAGCGACAGGTTGTTGAGCGAGAATCCGAACATCGCCATCAGGAAGAAGGTGCCGACCAGCGACACCGGGATGGCGACGAGCGGGATGATGGCCGCGCGCCAGGTTTGCAGGAACAGCACCACCACGAGGACGACCAGCAGGATCGCCTCAAGGATGGTGTCCATGACGGCGTCGACGGACTCCTGGATGAACTGCGTCGGGTCGTAGACGATCTTGTATTGCACGCCGGGCGGGAACCGCTTGGCGGCATCCGCCATGGTCTTGCGGATGTCCTGGGCGGTGGCGAGCGCGTTCGAGCCGGGAAGCTGGAACACGGCGATGGCCACCGCCGGATCGAGATCGAGATAGGAGTTCGAGGTGTAGTCGAGGCCGGCAAGCTCGGCCTTGCCGATATCCTTGACGCGCACCACTGCGTTCGGGGTCTGCTTGATGACGATGTTGCCGAACTGCTCGGGATCGGCGAGCCGGCCGAGCGTCAGGACCGAAATCTGGAATGCGCCGGGACGGTCGACCGGCGGCTGGTTCAGCACGCCCGAAGCAACCTGGATGTTCTGGCCCTGGAGCGCGGTGACGACGTCGCTCGCGGTCAGGCCCAGCGATTGCAGACGGTCGGGATCGAGCCAGATCCGCATCGAATAGTCGCGGCTGCCGAACACCACGATCGAGCCGACGCCGGGCACGCGCGTCAGCGCATCCTTGATCTCGAGGATGGCGTAGTTGGAGACGAACAGCTCGTCGCGGGATTTGTCCGGCGACAGCAGATGCACGACCATCATCAGGTCGGACGAGGCCTTGGCGACGGTCACGCCGATGTTGCGCACGTCGGCCGGCAGCCGCGGCAATGCCACCGCGACGCGGTTTTGCACCTGGACCTGGGCGATGTCCAGGTCGGTGCCGATGTCGAAGGTGACGCCGATCGAGAAACGGCCGTCGCCGGTGGAATTCGACGACACGTAGAGCATGTGCTCGACGCCGTTGATCTGCTCCTCGATGGGCGCGACCACGGTCGAGGCCACCGTCTCGGCGCTGGCGCCGGGATATTGCCCCGACACGTTGATGACCGGCGGGACGATCTCGGGATATTGCGCGATCGGCAGCCGGCTGAACGACACCGCGCCGACGATCACGATGACGATCGAGACCACCGCGGCAAAGATCGGCCGGTCGATGAAAAAATGCGAAATCCGCATGAGCCCGTCCGGCTAGTTCTTGGCCTGGGGACCGGCCGGTCCGGGCGGCGCCTCCTGCGGCGTCACCTTCTGGCCGGGCCGCATCCGCATCAGGCCGTTGACCACGACGCGATCGTCGGCCTTGAGCCCGTCCTTGACGACGCGAAGGTTGTCGTCGGTCAGCGCGCCGAGCGTCACGTATTTCTGCGCGGCGGTGTTGTCGGTCCCAACCACCATCACGAACTTTCGCACCTGCTCGGTGCCGATCGCGGCGTCCGGCACCAGAAATGCGCTGTAAGGCGGCGAGCCCGGCACGCGAATGCGCCCGAACATGCCGGGGGTCAGCACATCGTCGGGATTCTTGAACACGGCGCGGCCGCGGATCGTGCCCGAGGAGCGGTCGATCGCGTTGTCGACGAAATCCATCGTGCCCTGATGCTCATAGTTCTTCTCGTCGAGCAGCTTGAGCGCGACGCCGACGCCACCTTCGCGACCGGTGACCTCGTGGCTGGTCTTCGACAGCCGCTCGTAGCGAAGGTACGACGCTTCATCCATGGTGAACTCGAAGCGGATCGGATCGAGCGACACGATGGTCGCAAGCATCGTGGTGGAGCCATTCGTGCCGCCGGTGACCAGATTGCCCGGCGAGACGCGACGGTCGCCGATACGGCCCGCGACCGGGGCACGCAGCTCGGTGAAGGTGAGGTCGAGCTCCGCCTGCCTGACCGCAGCTTCGTTGGCCGAGACCGACGCCAGAGCGCTGCGGTAGAGCTGGGTGCGCTGATCGAACGCCTGCTGGGTGATGGTGTGGTCGGCCACAAGCTGCTTGGCACGCTCAAGGTCGCCCTCGGTAAAGGCGAGATTGGCCTTCGATTGCGCGAGCGTGCCTTGCGCCTGCGCCAGCGTGTTCTGGAATGGACGCTTGTCGATGGTGAACAGCAGATCGCCCTGCTTGACCGTCTGGCCGTCTCGGAAGTCGATCTTGTCGAGGTAGCCGGAGACGCGCGCCCGGATTTCGACCGAGTCTACCGCGACGAAGCGGCCGACGTATTCGTCCTGATCGGTGATGGTCCGCTCGATCGGCTTGGCCACGGTCACGGCCGGAGGCGGCGGTGCGGCACCCGCCCCGTTCTGGCCTTGTTGGCCCTGGCCGCAGGCGACCAGCAGCGGCGTCATGGCCAGGAGGACCACGGCCGGCCGTAGCAGGGATGAGTGAATCATGGGCGTTGTGCTGCCAGCAAATCTCGTATGTTGCAATGCGGCATAGGGAGGATGCCGCGCGACAAGTCAAGTTCCAGAACACGGTGAATTCGCGGCCCCTCACCTAGGCATTGGCCCTCCCGGAAGGAAGAGACAACCCCCGAGGGTACCGCCCCAGATTCGCTCCAAGGTTGCGGGATGGACCTGCCGAACTTCGGCCCGAGATTCTATGGTGCCTGCCATGGCAATCGGCCCTGACAACATCGACCGTGCCACCGTCCGCGATTTCGGCCGGGAGTGGCAGCGATTCGACCAAAGCGCGGCGCCCTCCGAAGAACAGGCGCAGCTTGCGGAGGAGTATTTCGCGGTGTTCCCGTGGGCGGACCTGCCGCCGAACGCCCGCGGATTCGACGCCGGCTGCGGCAGCGGGCGCTGGGCCGCCCTGGTCGCGCCCCGCGTCGGCCACCTGCATTGCATCGATGCCAGCGCCGAAGCTCTCGAGGTGGCGCGCCGCAGGCTCGGCGCTTTCGCCAACATCAGCTTTGCCGAAGCTTCGCTCGATGCCATGCCGCTCACCGACGGCGGCATGGACTTCGGCTACAGCCTCGGCGTGCTGCATCATTTGCCAGACCCTGGCGCGGGGCTCGCCGCCTGCGTCGCCAAGCTGAAGCCCGGCGCGCCGATGCTGGTCTACATCTACTATGCGTTCGACAACCGCCCGTCGTGGTTTCGGGCGCTTTGGCGGGCGAGCGACCTGTTGCGCCGGGCATTGGCCGGCCTGCCCTTTCGCCTGAAGGCTACGATCACCGACCTGATCGCGGCGCTGGTGTATTGGCCGCTGGCGCGAAGCGCGCGGTTCGTCGAAAGGATGGGCGGCGACGTCACGCATTGGCCGCTCGCCGCCTACCGTTCGCTGAGCTTCTACAGCATGCGCACCGATGCGCTGGACCGGTTCGGGACGCGGCTCGAACATCGCATGACGCGAGCGGAGATTGCGGCGACCATGGAGGCGGCCGGACTGCGCGACATCCGGTTTTCGGAGGGCACGCCGTTCTGGTGTGCGGTGGGGCGGAAAACTTAGCTGCCGGTCATCCGGCGGACCATGGCGAGCCATTGCCGCCCCAACAGTGCCAGCAACACGCCGCCATAGACCACAAGCCCGATCGCACCGAGCACACAAAGCGTGGCCAGATCGCGCAGGCTCGTCCACTGCGCGAACAACGCTCCGACCGGGCGCTCGCAAAGCAGCAGCGCGGCTGTCAGCGCCACGCCGGCAGCGGCGAACTTGGCCGTCGACTCCAGCAGCCTCCGATCGAGACCGAGCAGATTGCGGCGCGACGCGAACCAGACCAACAGCACGAAATTGATCCAGACGCCGATCGACGTGGCAAAGGCAAGACCGACCTGGGCATAGCGGTCCATCAGCAGAATCTTCAACGCGACATTGACGATGACCGACGCGAACAGCGCCTTGACTGGCGTCGTGGTGTCGCCGCGCGACAGGAAGGTCACCGAGGCGCTCCGCATCAACACGAACGGCAGAAGCCCGATTGAGTAGGCCACCAGCGTCATGGCGGCGGCATGGGCGTCGGCATCGGTGAAGGCGCCGTGCCGGAACAGCGCCTTCATGATCAGGTCGGGCACGATCAGGAACGCAATCAGGCACGGCACGGAAAGCAGAAGCGTGAACTCCACGGCCCGATTTTGCGAATAGCGGGCGCCGGCCTCATCGCCGGCGGTGATCCGGCGCGCCATCTCGGGCAACAGCACGGTGCCGGCGGCAATGCCGATGACGCCGATGGGAAGCTGGTTCAGGCGGTCGGCGTAATACAGCGCCGAAAGCGCACCAGTGGCGAGGAAGCTTGCGATGATGGTGTCGGCGAACAGCGCGATCTGGGTGCCGGCCGAGCCGATCGTCGCCGGGCCGAAGCGCTTGAGGAAGGTCATGACCTCGGCGTCGAACTTCGGCCACGACAGGCGCGGCAACACGCCCTGGCGGGATGCGTCGCCGGCGACAAGCAGGGCTTCGAGGATGCCGGCAAGCAGCACGCCCCAGGCCGCGGCGTGCCCGGCGGTCGGGAAGAACGCCGCAAGCGCCAGCGTCATCATCATCGAAAGATTGAGCAGGATCGGGGCTGCCGCCGCGGCGGCAAAACGATCCAGCGCATTGAGGATGCCGCCGTAGAGCGTCACCAGGCTGACCAGCAGAAGGTAGGGAAACGTGATGCGCGTCAGTTCGACCGCAAGCTCAAAGCGGGTCGGATCCTTGCTGAAGCCCGGCGCGAGCAGGTCGATCACGGCGGGCGTGAACAGCAGCGCCGCCGCAAGCAATACGATCTGAGTGGCGAGCAGCAGCGTGAACACATGGTCGCTGAAAAGCCGCACCGATTGCTCACCGCGCGAGCCGCGCACCCGGGCGTAGGCTGGAATGAACGCCGCATTGAATGCGCCTTCGGCGAAGATGGCGCGGAAATGGTTCGGCAAACGCAGCGCCACAAAGAACGCGTCCGCGACCGGCCCAGCGCCCAGCACCGCCGCGAGCATAATGTCGCGAAGAAAGCCGGTCGCCCGTGAGACCAGCGTAATTCCACCGACTGTCAGGATTCGGTTGATCATGCTAGGAGGCCGTCGTCTCGGAACGAGGGAAAGCGATTCGGCGCGATACGCCAGTCTGGCCATCGCCGGCCGTTTTTGGAATAGTGCCTGCAATGACGAAAATCGTTCCGATCCTGCTGGCCGGCGGTGCGGGGACGCGGCTGTGGCCGGTGTCCCGCGATGCTTTGCCCAAACAGTTCCTGCCGTTGGTCGGTGAGCGCTCGACCTACCAGGACGCACTGCTGCGGGTGGCCGAGGGCGATCTGTTCGCGCCGCCGATTGTCATCACCAACTCCGACTTCCGCTTTTTCGCGCGCAGCCAGGCGGAGATTCTCGGCATCGACGCCACGGTGGTGATCGAGCCGGCGCGCCGAGATTCCGCTCCGGCCATGGCGGCCGCGGCTGCACTGGCCAAGAGCCGCGATCCGGACGCCGTGGTGCTGGCGCTCGCCGCCGATCACGTCATCCTCGACGTCGATGCATTTCGCGCCACCTGCGCCGCGGGGCTCAAGGCCGCGGAGGCCGGCAACATCGTCACGTTCGGCATCAAGCCAAGCGAGCCCAAGACCAGCTACGGCTATATCCGGCTCGGCAAGCCCGCCGGCAGTCCCGGCGTATTCGTGGTCGCGGCCTTTGTCGAAAAGCCCGATCCGGAAACCGCCGCGCGCTATATGGCGGAAGGCTATCTCTGGAACTCCGGCAACTTCCTGTTCCGCGCCGACGTGCTGCTGGCTGAGCTTGAGAAATTCGAACCGGCCATGGCGTCCGCCGTCCAGGCCGCGGTGGCCAGCGCCACCAGCGACCTCGGCTTCGTGCGCCTCGATCCCGCGGCCTTTTCCAGCGCGCCGCAGAAGTCGATCGACTACGCGGTGATGGAAAAAACCGATCGAGCCACCGTCGTTGTCGGCGATTTTCGCTGGTCGGATATCGGCTCGTGGGATGCCATCTTCGATATCGCCGAGCGGGACGCGTCAGGCAACGCCTTGCATGGCATGGTGGTGGCCGTGGACGCGCGAAATTGCGTCATCCACTCCGACGATCGCCTGACGGCCGTTCTCGGCGCGGAAAATCTCGTCGTGGTGTCGACGCCCGACGCGGTCCTGGTGGTGCCGCGCGAGCGCGCCCAGGAGGTTCGCGATCTGGTCGCGAAATTGAAGAGCGCCAAGCGCTCCGAGGCCACCGATCACCGCCGCGTGCACCGGCCGTGGGGCTATTACGATTCCGTCGACAAGGGCGAGCGCTTCCAGGTCAAGCGCATCGTCGTGCATCCGGGCGGCACCTTGTCGTTGCAGAAGCATCACCATCGCGCCGAGCATTGGGTGGTGGTGCGCGGCACGGCCGAGGTCACCATCGGAACCGAGGTGAAGGCGGTGCACGAAAACGAATCGATCTACATTCCGATCGGTTCCGTTCACCGGCTTGCCAACCAGGGCAAAATCCCACTGGAGTTGATCGAGGTCCAGACCGGGAGCTATCTCGGCGAGGACGATATCGTCCGGATCGACGACGTCTATAAGCGTAGCTGAGCGCGCTTTACCGCGACATGCCGGCGGCTTCTGCCGTCCAATCGAACGGCGTGAAGCTCTGCAATTCGCACCGGTCGATGAGCACGGAAATCCGCGAGTCGACGATCTGCGCGCGCTGGAAGAACACCGCGTAGTAGCGCGGCAGGAGCGGTCCGTTCTGAGCCCTGATGCAGACCACCCAGGACGCGCCGCGGAGCCCATCCACGCGCATCGGCGCGGAAATCTCCAACGCGCCGAGCTTCGTCGGATCACCGACGATGTCCTTCAACTTTATGGCCACGAGGAACCGGTAAGACGGCGGCTCGGGACCCGCGACGTCGTCGGACATCCAGTCCGGCAGCAGGCTCGACACCGAGCATCCGCCGAGCCCGAATGCCAGCAGCAAGACGGAGATGCGGGAGAGCATCTCGAACGCCCTTCGGGCACCTGAAGGAGGCTGCCCGCTAGCTTTCGAGCGCGGCACGCACGGCATCGATCACCCGGTCCTGCGTCGCCGCGTCAAGGTAGGCGTGCATCGGCAAGCTGATGACCTCTTCGGACAATTGATCGGTGACCGGGATGCCGTTGTCGACCACCGGGAAATGGCGATAGGCCTCGAGCCGGTGCAGCGGCTTGGGATAATAGATCGCGGTGGGGATGCCTTGCGTTTTGAGAGCGGCGGCAAGCTTGTCGCGGACACCGGGCTTGAGGCGGATGGTGTACTGGGCCCAGATCGAGGTCAGCCCGTCCGGGACCTGGGGCACGATCGCCACGTCAGACAATCCGTCGGCATACCGCCGCGCCACCCGGTCGCGCGCCGCGATCTCGTCGGAAAAAATCTTCAGCTTCTCGATCAGGACCGCCGCCTGGATGGTATCGAGCCGGCCGGTCATGCCGATGCGGACATTGTCGTATTTGTCGCTGCCGTGCTGGCCGTGCACCCGCAGGCTTTTCAGCACCTCGACCAGCGCAGCGTCGTCGGTCAGGACCGCGCCGCCATCGCCATAGCAGCCAAGCGGCTTGGCCGGAAAAAAGCTCGTTGCGGTCGCGGGCGCAAGCGTGCCGATCTTGCGGCCCCTGTAGCTCGCCCCGAAGCTCTGCGCGGCGTCGTCCAAGACGTAAAGCTTCTCGGTTCTGGCGACATCCATCAGCGCGTCGTAATCGGCCGGCAGACCGAACAGGTCGACCGGGATCACCATCTTCGGCTTCAAATTGTGGCGTCGGGCCGTCGCCACGGCACGCTTGAGGCTCGATGCGTCAAGATTGAACGTCGCGGCATCGACGTCGGCAAACACCGGCGTCGCGCCAAGCAGCACCACGACTTCGGCAGTGGCGCAGAACGTGAACGCCGGGCAGATGACGGCATCGCCGGGGCCGATACACCTCGCCATCAGCACCAGCATCAAGGCATCGGTGCCGCTGGCGCAGCCGACGGCATGGCGTGCGCCGCAAAATGCCGCGAGCGCCGTCTCGAATTCGGCCACCTCCGGCCCGTTGATGAACTGGCAGTGCGCGGTGACACGGGCGATCGCTTCATCGATGGCACTGCCAAGACGGCGTCGTTGCGCGGCGACGTCAATGAACGGCACCGGAGTCGCAGGTGGGCGGACGCTCTGGTTCATCGGCGTATCGGTAATTCGTCGAGCGTCACGTCAGCCGACAAGGCGGCGCGGCTCTTTGCGCTGCGGCGCCGCGGCAGCTGCGGAGTGGCCGTTCAGGCAGCGTGTGGCGATTTCAAGCGCGTCGACACCCTCCTCGCCCGTCACCGCAGGGGGCGTGCCATTGCAGACGGCATCGATGAAGGCGACCAGCTCGGTGCGCAGCGGCTCGTCGTGGCCGACCGACACGTGGCGCATCGAATAGGCTCCGTCCGGCTGGAAGCCGAAGCATTCGGTGACCTGGCGCGTCAGCAGATCGCCCATCACGTACTTGTTGCGGGTGGCGACGGTGACATTGCGCGCCTTGAACGGCGTAAGCCAGTTGGTGTTGATGTGGGCGAGCACGCCCGATGCGGTGCGGAATTGCAGCAACGCGATGTCCTCGCGCTCGGCGACCGCGCTGGACAGCTGCGGCTGCACCTCGACGATGTCGGAATCGGTAAACCAGCGGATCAGGTCGATGTCATGCACGGCGAGATCGATCACCACGCCGACATTCGACATGCGCGGCGGAAACGGACCGACGCGGGTGATCGCGATCGAAAGGATGTCCTCGCCGCGGATCGCCTCCTTGATGGCGGTGACCGCAGGATTGAAGCGCTCGACATGACCGACCATGAGCGTCACGCCGGCCTTGCGGGCCGCGGCGATAATGGCGCGGCCCTCCTCGACCGACGAGGCAATCGGTTTCTCGACGAGCACGTGAATGCTCCGGCCGATGCAGGTCAGCGCGATATCGTGATGCAGATGCGTCGGCGCGGCGATGGTGACCGCGTCGACGCCAAGCTTGAGCAGCGATTCCAGATCGTTGACCGCCGGGCAGCCGAGCACGCGGGTGACCAGATCGCGTTGGCCGCGATCCGGATCGGCAACGCCAACGAGCTTGATCCCGGAGATGCCGGCGAGCACGCGGGCATGGTTCGATCCCATGGTGCCGACGCCGATCACGCCGATCCGAAGCGGCGAACGAGTTCCAACCGCCTGCGCCATAACCAGACTTGTTCCCCTGATCGGACGTGCCGAAAAGCCCCTCAAAATTCCCTAGCACGCTCCATGCCGGCTGGCGACCGCAACCTCTGGCCGCCGGCAAACACGTTTTGCATCAAAGCGTTACAGTGTGCGCAGCGGCGATAAGCGGTCGGGGTTCCAACGGAAACACTGCAAACTCGCGGAGCTTATCCTCAGCGCGCCGTCGCCCGCCAGCGTTCGCGCCAGGCTTGCAACATCAACACCGCCCACAGTGGATAGTGCCAGTTCGCTCGACGCTGCAGATGATCGTCCCACCGTTGCCGAATCGGCCCAGGGTCGAGCAATCCGTCGGCGGAAAGCTGTTCGGGTCGCAACAGTTCCTCGGCCCAATCGCGCAGCGGTCCACGAAGCCACTCGTCGATCGGCACGCTGAAGCCGGCTTTCGGCCGGTCGATCAGTGTCTGCGGCACATGGCGATAGAGGACCTGGCGCAGCAGCCATTTGCCCTGGCCGGCCCTAATCTTAAGCCGTTGCGGCAGCCGCCAGGCGAATTCGACGACGCGGTGATCGAGCAGTGGCACCCGCGCCTCGAGCGACACCGCCATGCTGGCACGATCGACCTTGGTCAGGATGTCGTCAGGCAGATAGGTGCGGGTGTCCAGATACTGCATGCGATCGACAAGGTCCGGCACGCGGTCCTTCACGCGATCGTCGAAGGCCAGTCCTTGCCGCTCGTGGCCACCGGGGACGAGACACTCCGGCTGCCACCATTGGCTGACCAGGCGACGGTAATAGCCATCATCGGATTCGTTGAGGACCAGGGCGAGCTTGTGCAGCCGATCGCCGGCGTGGCTCGGCCGGTATTTTTGCGGCAGCATCGACGAAAGCCAGTCCAGGGCCGGCGCGGGAATGCCGCCGAGGATTTTTCCCGAAAGTTGACGCAGCGCGGGCGGCGCGTTCTGAAGACGTTGTCGCAGCCCAAGTGCCGTCAGATAGCGCGTGTAGCCGGCAAATACCTCATCGCCGCCATCGCCCGACAGCGCCACGGTGACGTGACGGCGGCTCAATGCCGATACCAGGCAGGTCGGAATCTGCGATGCATCGGCAAACGGCTCGTCATAGAAATCCGGCAGCCGGGGCACCACGGCAAGCGCGTCCGCGGCCGTGACGTAAAGTTCGTGATGATCGGTTCCGAGATGCGCCGCGACTGCCTTGGCGTGATCCGCCTCGTTGTAGGATTGCTCGGCGAAGCCGATCGAGAATGTTCGTACCGGGCGGTTGGACTGTGCTTGCATGAGCGCGGTCACGGCCGAGGAATCGATGCCGCCCGACAGCAATGCGCCGAGCGGCACGTCGGAGACCATGTGCTCGCCGACGACGTCTGTCAGCAGACGTTCGAGTTCGCTCGCAGCGTCCTCGTCGCTGCCGGCAAACGGTGCAGCACGGCCTTGTGCGACAACATGATCGAGCGACCAGTAAGTCTCGATCTCCGGTGCCGGCAACGCTGCGGACACACGCAGGACGTGGCCCGGCGAAAGCTTTTGAACGTCGCGATAGATGCTCTGCGGAGATGGCACGTAGCCGAACCGCAGGAACGACGTCACCGCGTCGCGGTCGATCTCGAAGTGCGCCTCGGGATGCGCGTGCAGCGCTTTGAGCTCGGAGCCAAAAACCAGGTGGCCATTGCGGCAAAACCAGTACATCGGTTTGATGCCGAGCCGATCGCGCACCAGATAGAGGCAGCGTTCGCCTCGGTCCCACAGCGCAAAAGCGAACATTCCAGCAAGACGTGAAAGCGTCGGCACGACGCCCCAGACGGCGAAACCGGCCAACATGACCTCGGTGTCGGAATGGCCGCGAAACGGCACACCGGCGGCTTCAAGCTCGGGCCGCAACGCAGCCGCGTTGTAAATCTCACCGTTGTAGGAGATGACATAACGGCCGCACGCCGAGTGCATCGGCTGATGACCGGTGGCCGAGAGATCAACGATCGAGAGGCGGCGATGCCCGAGCGCGATGCCGCTGCCAGCATCGCACCACACGTCGGACTCGTCGGGCCCGCGATAGGCCACCGCATCGGCCATCCGCCGCGCCACCGCCTCGGCATTTTCCGCCGACGTGCGGCTGTTCAGATCGAGAAAGCCTGCAATTCCGCACATTTTTGGTCAGGCCGCCTGTGCCCGAGTGATCGCGCGCTCGATCGCTTCGCCGAGCTGCGGGCCGGCTGTGACCGACGAATAGCGATTGCGAATGTCAGGCGCGCCCCAGGTTTTGCCGCGCGCGGCCTCGATCGCGGGGAGCGCCTCTGCCAGCACTGACGCGATGGCATCCGGCCGGTCGGGAGGGGCGATCCAACCGCCAAGCTCGGCGATAACGCGGGCCGCGGCACCAGGCGGAGTGATGCCGAAGATGGGGCGACCCGCGCCGATATAATCGACGAGCTTGCTCGGCAGGAACGGGCTCAGCGCCAACGGCGCGTCGATATTCAAAAGCGCATCGGCCGACTGCATCAAGGCAAGCGAGGCGTGGTAGTCGACGGGAGGCAGCACGCGCACGGACCCCGCGGGTAGGCTTTGCAACACGGTACTTTGCAGGAAGTGCTGTGGCACCGAGCCAATCAGCTCGACCTCCATCCGCTCGAACGCAGTCGGTTGATGCTGCCGCAGCAAAGCCAGCGCCTGGAATAGCGGCTCCGGGCTGCGTGCGCCGTAGAACGCGCCGAGCGACCGAAACAGGAGCTTGCCCATCCGCGGCGGCAAAGGCGTGGGATAAAGCTCCCGATCGAACACGTGCGGCATCTCCGCGACACGATCGCGATAACGGGCGCGCGGACCGGTGAACACCAATGCCATCGTCTCAGGCGACGTCAGCGTCAGCACATCGGCCGCTGCATAGACCTTGCGTTCGAGACGACGCTCATAGGCGCGGCGCAACGGGCCATAGCCGATCAGCGGATTGTCGACCCATGGATCGCTGAAATGAGCAAGCCACGGCAGCCTGGGGAAGCGCTGCTTCAGGGCAAGGCCGACGAGATGGACCGAGTGCCACTGCGACCA
>Ga0265325_10000692_pt1 | contig 24572 bp, 19 predicted proteins | sample 41420metaG_FD_202090 | JGI IMG/M metagenome (GOLD analysis project Ga0265325, IMG submission 202090) | Rhizosphere microbial communities from Carex aquatilis grown in University of Washington, Seatle, WA, United States - 4-14-20 metaG | ecosystem: Host-associated > Plants > Roots > Rhizosphere... | reverse complement strand
AGGTGCCGTCGCCTGCGCCAAGATCGGCAATGGTCATTGGAGGCATCAGTCGTAGCAGCGCTTCGGCAACGCTCTTCCACGATTGGCCGGGAACGTAATCCTTGCCGAGGCGGCCGGCAACGGAATCGAAAAAGCTGCGCATCTTGTCCTGGCGCTTGCGGATGACACGGCGCAGTTCGGCCTGGTCATGGGCGGCTTCGGGGATTTCGGCCTGAGCGCGGGAGAGGATCTCGTCCATAGGGCTGCCGTCTGCAAGGCCTGGATGGCTGAGGCGGTAAAGGTTGTTCTTGCCGGTGCGGCGGTCCTCGACCAGGCCAGCCTGCTTGAGTTGCGAAAGGTGAGTAGAAATCGTGCTTTGGCCCATGACGAGGATCTCCTGCAGCTCGGCCACGGAGAGCTCCTCATCCTTTAATAACAACAAGATGCGGAGCCGGTTAGGGTCGGCGACCACGCGCAGGATTTTTACGATCGATGCCATAAATTCAGATCACAAATTCAGGTTGACGGCACAGCTCAGGTTCTGATACATATCAACATATCACGATAGGTCGATACAAGGAGAATTTGATGGCAACTTCGATAGTAGAAGCGACGGGATTGAATTACAAAGTGGCCGATATGGGCCTGGCGGACTGGGGCCGCAAGGAGATCGTCATCGCCGAGCAGGAGATGCCGGGGTTGATGGCTATCCGCAACAAGTACGCGGCAGAAAAGCCGCTGGCCGGTGTGCGCGTGACCGGTTCGCTGCACATGACGATTCAGACGGCAGTGCTGATTGAGACGCTGGTGAGCCTGGGTGCGGAAGTGCGCTGGGCCAGCTGCAATATTTTTTCCACGCAGGATCACGCGGCGGCAGCCATTGCGGCGTCGGGAGTTCCCGTGTTTGCCTGGAAGGGCGAGTCGCTCGAGGACTACTGGGATTGCACGTACCTTGCGTTGACGCACAAGGGCGGCAAGGGTCCGCAACTGATTGTGGACGACGGCGGCGATGCAACGCTGCTCATCCACAAGGGCTACGAGCTTGAGAATGGCGATGGCTGGGTGAACACGCCCTCAGACAATCACGAAGAGCAGGTGATCAAGGATCTGCTGAAGAAGGTTTACGCGGAAGACAAGCAGCACTGGCACAAGGTGGTGAAGGATTGGCGTGGCGTTTCAGAAGAGACGACCACGGGCGTTCACCGGCTCTACAAGATGATGGAGACGGGCACGCTGCTGGTTCCGGCCGTCAACGTGAACGACAGCGTTACGAAATCGAAGTTCGATAACTTGTATGGCTGCCGCGAGTCGCTGGCCGACGGCATCAAGCGCGCGACCGACGTTATGGTGGCGGGCAAGGTTGCGGTCATCTGCGGATACGGCGATGTAGGCAAGGGCTCGTCGCACTCGCTGCGCGGCATGGGCGCGCGCGTGATTGTGACAGAGGTCGACCCGATCAATGCTCTGCAGGCGGCGATGGAAGGCTTCGAAGTTGCGCCGGTTGAAGACACGCTGGGACGCGGCGACATCTACGTAACCTGCACGGGCAACGTGGACATTATCACGCTCGAGCACATGAAGAAGATGAAGGACCAGGCCATCGTTTGCAACATCGGCCACTTTGACAACGAAATCCAGATGGACAAGCTCAACACAGAGAAGGGTGTTGAGAAGCTGAACATCAAGCCGCAGGTGGACAAGTACACGTTCCCCGATGGGCACGCGATCTTTATCCTCGCCGAGGGACGCCTGGTAAACCTGGGTTGCGCAACGGGCCACCCGAGCTTTGTGATGAGCAACAGCTTTGCCAATCAGACGCTGGCGCAGATTGACCTGTGGAAGAACAAGGACAGCTACAAGCCGCAGGTTTATGTGTTGCCCAAGAAGCTGGACGAGGAAGTGGCGCGGCTGCACCTGGAGAAAATTGGCGTCAAGCTGACAACTCTGACCAAGCGCCAGGCAGACTACATTGGCGTGCCGTTGGAAGGGCCGTACAAGGCGGATCACTACCGGTACTAGTTGTCAGTGAACAGTGATCAGTACGTGAATGTGGTATCCCAGGTCTCAGAATAGAGACCTGGGGCACCCGGCTATTAGCTTCTAGCTTGTCGGTGCCCGGGTTGCATTGTTGCCTCCCGGGCACTCGACTTGGAACGGGCATCAAGCATATGAGTTCGCCTTCAAATTTTTCATTTGAGCTTGCGCCGCCGCGGACCCCTGAAGCCGCAGCAAAACTGCCGGGTGTCGTTAGTCAACTGGCGTTGTTGGGGCCGAAGTTTTTTTCTGTAACGCACGGGGCGGGCGGTTCCAATCAGGACGGAACGTACGAGACGCTGCTGACGGTTGTGGAGCATTGCGGCATTGAAGTTGCGCCGCATCTCACGTGCGTCGGCTCAACTCGCGCGAATATCGCAGCGCATCTGCAGCGTTACCGCGACGCGGGCGTCAAGCGCATAGTGGCGCTGCGCGGCGATCTGCCGGCTACGGCAATGTCAGCATCCGCGCCCGGCGAATTCCATTATGCCAATGAACTGGTGAGTTTCATCCGCGAGACGCACGGCGATCATTTTCTAATTGAAGTGGCGGCTTACCCGGAGATGCATCCGCAGGCCGAGAACCCGACGGTGGATTTTGAAAACTTCTGCCGCAAGGTGAAGGCGGGAGCCGACTCGGCCATCACGCAACTGTTCTACAACGCCGATTCGTATTTCCATTTCGTGGACCGGTCCGTAACGGCGGGCGTGACAGTTCCGATCATTCCCGGCATCATGCCAATCACGGGGTTTGCGAACATCACGCGTTTCTGTGGCGGATGCGGCGCCGACTTGCCGCGCTGGATCAAGCTGCGATTGGAAGAGCTTGAAAACGACAAGGCCGCGCTGCAGGACTTTGGCGCGGAAGTTGTTACGCGGCTATGCGAGACGTTGCTGCGCGGCGGCGCGCCCGGACTGCACTTTTACACCATCAACCAGGTGGCGCCTACGATGCGGTTGTGGAAGAATCTTTCCTTGTCAGTGCCTGCGTAGAGCGGGAGTTGTACGAGGGACACTCTCTATTGCGACACGTCGAAGGGATTGCTATCCCACCCTGGACCTGATCCGCTGTTCGCGGCTCAGGCCGAAGGTGGGGCACCCGGAATCCTGCGCTAACCCTGAAACACCCCATATGATTCCTTACGCGCTTCTCAGACGGATTGATGTAGCTTCTTAGTACGCCCCTGGCTCTGCCCAAGTGTCGGCGGGTGTGCGTCCCCCCGCAAAAAATAGACTTTGGAGAAAGCGCCATGATGATCGGCTCGATCGTGAGTATCACTCCCTACGCGGACATCATTACGTTTGTGGTTGGTCTTCCTACGGTGTTGGCCACTTACTATCAGGCATTCAAAACGCGGCAGGAAGCGCGGCGTGAACGTGATGGCATGTTGCACAGCCAGGACTGCCTTGAGTTTGTGAGCCTGAACGGGGACTGCATCAACCTGGTTCCGCTGGAAACGCTGCACTCGCTGCCGAAGGCCGGAGACGTGATTCTTTTGCCGGGAGATGGCGTGCGCGAGGGCACGCTGTATTTGCCGGGAGCTTACCTGGTGGACAGCGTGGAGCATTACTACACGCGAGTGGATAAGAAGGGCTGCCGCCCGCAAGAGGCTCGGTTGACGAAGGCGGTCGCGAAGGTTACGTCTTTGAATCCGGTGATGGCGCTCGCGTAAGGGAGGAACGGGCGCAAGTGCTAACGGCGCTTTTTGCCGTTGGCTTTGTGATAAAGACGCCAGGCGAAGTTGTGGAGCAGGCGTGTTTGTTCTGCCTTGAGAGCCTTGTACGAGTGCTCGACATAGGCGTCGAACTCGGGGGGCCAGCCGATAATGGAGCGACGCTCGGCGTAATCCCCTTCAGCCCACTGCGCCATCAACGCCTTGTAGCCCACAACGTGGGTTACGAAATCGAGCAGGCATTGCGGCATCTGCTCTTCAATGATCAGGTGCGCATTTTCAATAATTATTTTTTCCCGCACGTCGTTCAACGGCATAAAGATGGTGGTCATCCACAGGATCCACTCTTTCAGGTCTTCGTCGCGGATGGGATGGCACTGCGTCTTGCCCTGTTTGCCGAGCAGCGATTTGTAAGCGATATTACCTGCAACCGTGGCCACATAGAGCGGCCCATAGAAATCGTTCAGGCGCTGATCGACAAGGCGCAGATGGTCGGCACGGCGAGCCATCATGCGATTGATCATGAACGTGACCAGGTATCCGGCGAACGCCAGAACGACGGTGAGCACGGCGGCGTTTTGCAGCGAATACGGCAGCATCGCGGGTGACGAATCGAGACCTTGCATTGCTTTGCTTTTCCTTGCCGAAAAGTATACTCGCGGTTTTGCGCCGCGGGGTGTGATGGGTGACGCTAGGGATTTGTGACATGGTTGACGGGCTTGCTGTCCCACCCTTGAATCAAAAAGCGATTCAAGGATGGGGCACCCTTAGTGTCGCGGTGTGTTTTGACTGGTCGCAGCAGATTTCGCTTTTTCTGGAATAACTTTGATTTCGAAGAGCAGTGGCCAGAGTTTACCGGTAACGAAGAGGCGGTCGTGCTGGGCGTCGTAGGCAATTCCGTTGAGAACGCCTTCGGGGCCGGGGTGCCGGTCTGTTGGCAGCAGGCCGGTGAGATCGATCCAGCCGAGTACGTGACCCGAGTCGGGGGAGATGCGGGCGATGCGATCGGTATGCCAGACGTTGGCGTAGATTTCGCCGTGAATATATTCGAGTTCGTTGAGCTCCTCCACGGGCTTGCCGCCGTCGGTGACTTCGACGCGCCGCACTTCGCGAAAGGTCTTGGGGTCAAGAAAGCGGAGGGTTGTGCTGCCGTCGCTCTCGATCAGGTTTTGGCCATCCTGCGTTAGCCCCCAACCTTCGTAGTCGTAATTGAAGGTGCGCAACAGGCGAAAGCTGAAGCGATCGTAAACAAATCCGATGTGCGACAGCCAGGTGAGTTGGATGAGAGTGCTGCCCCAGTTGGTCAGGCCTTCGGCGAAGTACTTGTCCTCTAGCGGAGCATTCTGCAACACGCGTCCCGACTCAAGATAGACCATCCGCAGTGAGGAATGTCCTGATTCGCCGGTGCTTTCGTATAGATGTCCGTCAAGAAAGATGAGCCCTTGCGTGAAGGCGGTTGGGTCGTGCGAATAGGTGTTGACGACGCGATAGCTGTCGGCGGCAAAGGCGCTGGCGCCAAGGCACGAAACGAGCAGCAGGGCGAGCGAACGTGAGATGGGGAAGATGCGCATCGACTGGATCTAGTTTACGTCGCTGCCGATGAAGGCGGTAACCGGTGGGCTCGTGGCCAATTGCGAATCGACCAGGAGCACGGTACGCACTTCGCCGCCGTTGAGGTCGATGGCCGGCGAAGTGTATTTGACCGTTGTTGTGCCGGCGGCGGTGATGATCATGTTGACAGTCTGCGAGGTGAAATTGACGTATCCGGTGACGGAGCCGGCGGGCAGGTTGGTGACTACGGGGACAGCGTTGGCCAAGGTGACGCCGTTGGGAACCATGTAGATGTCAACGGGGCCTGCCTTGAGTCCCTGGTTGATGAATCGGAAAGCAGAATGGCTGGTCGCGGCTGAAGTGCGCTGGTCGTCGAGTAGAGTGACGTTGTAAGTTGCAGGCGCGAGGCCGTTATCGGTAATGAGGATGGAGTGTTGCTGTCCGGGAAGCAATGAATTGTTGGTGGAGATCAACGGCGCGCCGCCTGCGACGGGGCCGACTGTGATGAGTGCGCCACTCTTGGCGGTAAACGTGCCGTAGTTGGTGAAGGTACCCTGCCCGAGGTTGGCTGCGAACAGAGCGCCATCGATATTGACGTTGATTGCAGGCGCAGCATAACTGGCGTCGATGACGCGGACCACAGTTGGCTGCGTGGAAGCGGCAACGCGTTCGCATGCCGCCAGTCCACAGGACAACGCGAACGAAAGCAAAGCCGCCAAGGCAAATCCGGGCAGTCTCAACTGCCAAGAGTTCTTCATTAAGATTCCCAAAAACATCCTCTTTCGAGGGCTTTAAATATTCCGTTCAACAGCGAAGGGAGTGATTGAGATGAGTGTACCTTTTTTATGCCGGTTGGAAATGACGAAAAAGAGGTAGGAGGTCAGACGATTGGCAGGGAAGGAGTTGCGGGTGGACCGCCGCGGGATATTGGATTGGCTGTGAAGTTGTTCAGGATTTGGCTAGCCTGCGCCCAAGTAGATAAAGCGCGCGAGGAAGAGCGCGGCAAGGATGTAAAGAAGCCAGTCTTCGTGGCGGTATTTGCCGGCGGCCAGATGTAGGACAGCCCATGCGATGATGCCGAAGCCGAGCCCATTGGCGATGGAATAAGTGAAGGGAATGAGCACCAGGGTAAGAAATGCGGGCAGCGCCACGAGCGGCTCGTGCCAGCGAATTTCCGTAATGGAAGCAAGCATGAGCGAGCCAACGAGGATGAGTGCAGGCGCGGTAGCGGCCTGCGGAACCATGTTGACGAACGGTGCGGCGACGATGGCGAACAGGAAGAGCAAACCGGTGACGATGGCTGTGACGCCGGATCGTCCGCCGGCTGCTACGCCCGCAGTTGATTCCACGTAGCTCGTGACGGTGGAGGTTCCGGTGAGCGAGCCGAAGACAGTCGCGGTCGCGTCGGCCAGCAGAATGCGATTGAGGCGCGGGATGGAGTGATCCGCAGAGAGAAGGCCTGCGCGCTTGGTGACGGCGACCAGCGTGCCCAGATTGTCAAACAGATCAACGAAGAAGAAGACGAAGACAATTTCAAGCAGGCCCTTGTTTAGTGCGCTGGCGATGTTGAGCTTGAACGCCGTATCAGCGAGCGAACTGAGGCCGCCCATGGAGGGCGCCCAGTGAACCATACCGATCATCCATGCAATGGCGGTGGTGGTGAGCACGCCAATAAGGATGGAGCCACGCACTTTTTTTACTTCAAGCGTGACCATGAGCACCAGGCCGAATAGCGCGAGGGCAGTAGTGGGATGCCGAATGTTGCCAAGGCTGACGAACGTCTCAGGGTCGGCAACGACCAGGCCGGCATTGCGAAAACCGATGAAGGCGATGAAGAGCCCGATGCCGCCGGCGACAGCGGCGTACAGCTCATGCGGGATGGAGCGAAGAATCATTTGGCGAATGCCCGCAGCGGTGAGCGCAAGAAAGATGATGCCGGAGAGAAAGACCGCGCCAAGGGCCGTCTGCCACGGGATGTGCATTTTGAGGCAAACAGTGTAAGTGAAGTAAGCGTTGAGGCCCATGCCCGGTGCGAGCGCGATGGGATAGCGCGCGACGATGCCCATGAGTATGGACCCGAAAGCAGCGGAAAGACATGTGGCCGCGGTGATGGCAGGTAGGGGCATGCCCGTTGCCGACAAAATGGCCGGATTCACCAGGACGATATAGGCCATGGTGAGAAACGTGGTGACGCCGGCGAGAATCTCGGTGCGCCAGTTGGTTCCCAGATGGCTGAACTCGAAATAGTTTTCCAGGTGCTTGAGCATAGGCGGGTTCTAACTAGGAAACCACAGGAAGGGCTGAACGCAAAGGTATTTGTTGTCCGGTTTTTCTTTGTCAGCGAGTGCGGTCTTGCTAATATGGAAATTCCATGGACCCGATCCGCGCAAATCGCCGCCGCGTTATCCCGGTTATACGCGCCGTTGTCGAGGTCGCGTTTATCGTTTTTCTTTTTTATTCCAACCTGCTGATGGGCGAGTTCACCCACGCCAACGGACCAGGGAAGAGCATGGCGATGGCGCTCTATGACATCTTTACGGTCACAAATTTTGTAATTGCCATAATCTCGGCGTGCATTGGCTACGTGGTATTTGAGTATCTGCGCAAGCAGTTTTAGATATCAGCGTTTGCCGCACTCACCCGAGCAACTTTGCAGCTTCCTTGGCAAAGTAGGTGATGGCGAAATCAGCGCCTGCGCGGCGGATGCCGACGAGCGATTCCAGCATGGCGCGATCACGATCGAGCCAGCCGCGCTGGATGGCGGCCTGCAGCATGGAGTATTCGCCCGACACCTGGTATGCGCCGATAGGAACGCCGAACCGCTCGCGAGCCGCTCGCACAACATCGAGGTAAGGCATGGCGGGCTTCATCAGAATCATGTCCGCGCCTTCTTCAAGGTCGAGCTCGATTTCGCGCATGGCTTCGCGCAGGTTGGCTCCATCCATCTGGTATGTTTTGCGGTCGCCGAACTGCGGTGCTGAGTCGGCGGCTTCACGGAAGGGGCCGTAGAACGCTGAAGCGAATTTCGATGCGTAGCTGAGGATTGGCGTCTGCGCATGACCTTCGCTGTCGAGAGCGCTGCGAATGGCGGCGACGCGGCCGTCCATCATGTCGCTTGGAGCAACCACGTCGGCTCCGGCCTGGGCCAGGCTGAGCGCGGTGCGAGCCAGCAGCTTGAGCGAGGGATCGTTGTCCACCTCAAAGCCGTCGCGGCCTTCAATGACCACTCCGCAATGACCGTGGCTGGTGTATTCGCAAAGGCAAACGTCGGCAATGAGGACGAGCTTTTTAGAGGCGCTGGATTGCCGCATGGTGCGGAGCGCCTGCTGCACAATGCCGCTTTCACTCCACGCTCCGGTGCCCTGCTCGTCTTTGCTCTCCGGCAGGCCGAAAAGCAGCAGGCCGCCAATGCCGAGGCTGGCGGCTTCTTCGGCTTCGCGCACGGCCTCATCTACGGAGAGATTGAAGACCCCGGGCATCGAGCTTACTTCTTTGCGTACGCCTTCGCCGGGGCAAATGAACAAGGGATAGATGAGGTCGCCGGGCTCGAGCGTGGTTTCGCGAACAAGAGCGCGCATCTGGTCGCTGCGCCGCAAACGGCGCATACGCATTTGAGGGAAACTCATACACAAATTGTAGTCGAACGGCGGATGGGCAGGTGGGGTAGTGCAGCAGGGTTGACCGCGCCGGGTTGTTTACCGGGTGTTATTGAAGGGTGAACGACTATTGGATAACAACCCGAAGCCGCAGGTTTACACTGCTGAGCGATGGTGAAATAAGATATGCGAACGCTGATGCTCCTTGCCGTGCTCATCACTCTGCCGATTGCAGGCGAAACGCCTCGGTGCAAGGGGAACCCAAAGTTGATTGACCAGTGCTTCGCCGTGCACGGTCGCGCCACATTCGGTTCAGGTACTCCGGCACTCCGGATTTGGCCCACGGGCACCCGTCGGGTGCTCGGAGTCACAGCCGGATCTGTCGCAGATGACGCAGATGCTCCAATATGCCCAAAGGAAATGCTCAAATTCACAGCTGGAACCGAAGAGTTCGGCGACTTTGTGGTCTGCCCTTTCACTCCCGACAAACCGGGTCACATGCAAATGGTGTGTGTGGAATCGGTCTCACATCTAGTTGTTCGCCACCCTAGAAACTAGCTCTGGTCGTATCACCGGCTATTCGGACGGGACTCGAAAAACGAAGCGGGGAACAACCGCAGATTCCTCACTTCGTTTCGGGATGACAAGTCCGTGTGAGTGAATTGATCGTCGCTTTACAGCTGTTCGTAGAGGGCCTGGTTGCGGTAGCCGAGCAGGACTACCAACGTCCAGATGCCCATGGCGGTGCCGAACGGGAACTTGAGCAAGCTGAAGATGGCGGCGATGATGGCGACGAGGCGGCCCCACTGGGTGCGTTCCATCAAGCCCCAGCCGGCGGCGGCAGCCAACAGGCTGCGCAGCAGGATAACCAGCCACATCAGGTGCAGGAACGCCGGACCCATGAAGAAGGGCATCGGGCCATGCGTCCACGGACCCCAGGGGCCCATGGCGCCTGCAAAGAAGGCCTTGGCGAAGGTAATGCCGGCGATGCCAAGCACGAATCCAAGACCCGCATAAATGAACCAGAAGATGCTGAGCACCCGGATTTTGCTGGAGTAGTTCTCCAATTCAAACTGGAGGCCGGGAACGGGAGGAACCGGCGGCGCCACCTGGCGGCCGCATTGCGGGCAAACCAGTTGCCCCTGGGCCAGAGCCTGTCCACATCCGCTGCAATACATATGTGCCTCCTTTTTCTCTTGCTGCATGGTCGTACGCAAATGGGGCGCCGCGGGTTCCGCGTCCCAGCTTTTAGCTGTTAGCCCTTAGCTCATAGCTTGTTTGTGGTGGGGCTGGGGGCGTGCTATCCCATCTTTCTCGCGATAAGGCTGCGAGAAAGATAGGGCACCCGGTTCTCACGCTCGTGATGGCACCGCTACGGAATCAACCTAGTGGCTGGCAGGTGGCTTTCGCTTTTCCCAGCGCTCTTCGTTACGGTCGTCGCGAAGCACTATGGCGGTGATGCGGCCGTCTGGCGCGCGCTCGGTGATGATCCTCGGCAAATATGAGCCTTGAGGATAGAACAGTTCGGTGGGCGAAGCGGCGGCCAGCTCATCGATTTCGCCGTAGCGGTTGCGCCCGTAGAGCTTTTCGTTTTGCCAGAAGAGGGTCATGCCGGTGTAGCCGTTTGGCTCCACGTATTCACCTGTCAAATTGTCGATTTGCGCCTGAGTGAGCCGGATGGCCGGTGGATGAAGGGGAATGAGCGTTCGCTCAGAGTAGGGCGGTGGCTCAGGCTCGCGCACCAGGCCTTTGCCGTTACGTGGATTGGGCGCAGCGGGCAGGCGATGGTCGAGCAGCCAGCGAGGCAGTTCTGGCTCGTTGTATGCACGGGCCCAGGTGTCGTGGTGCATGCCCTGATAGATCCATAAGCGAACGCGCCCGCCGGAGGTTTTCAGCGCCTCGTACATGATCTCGCTCTGTCGGATATTCACGACCGTGTCTTCAGTGCCATGAAAGAGCCAGAAAGGGGTGCGTCCAACGGCCCGGGCATATTCGCCCGGAAGCGAGTAGGCGCGCGTCCATCGCTCGGGCGCGTAGCTCCAGAAGATCCCGCTGGAAGAGATGGCGACGGCGGCCCAGCGGTGGGGGTAGAGGCGCGCCAGTTCCCACGCACCGTAGCCTCCCAGCGAAAGGCCGGTCAGATAGGTGCGGTCGGAATCGCCGTTGAACTCGGATGTCTCGCGATTGAGCGTGGCAATGGCCATTTCCATGCTGGCTGGATCGGTCCAATAAGCATTCCGCGGGCACTGCGGCATCACGACGATGAAGGGCCAGCGTTCTGGATGATCGCGCACTTCCTGGGGCAGCCCGATTTGCGTTTGCCACATGCCCTCGCTGCCCCGTTCGCCACGGCCATGCAGAAAAAGGATGATGGGCCAGAGCTTGTGGTCATCGGCGCGCCAATCTACAGGTAGGTAAACCTGATAGCGGTAAGAAACGCCGCGCACCAGGATGCTGCGATTGAGAAAGCCAGTCTCCTGCGGCGGTTTATTGCGATCTTTGCTCTTAGCAGCGGAAGCGGAATAAGGCGCCACGAAGACCGCGAGGGCCAGCCATGCTAACAGGCAAACGGGATGGAATCGACGAGCAATAAGCATTACAAATTCCAATGACAAATATACCGGTATGAAACCAGCTAGCCGGTACGGAGGGATTGAAGATATCGCTGAGCCGCAACTTGTGTTGGGCCGCTAAAGCGATTAACTATTGGAATATAGATGCCGGGAGAACCCATCCTGTAACTACCGGCGCTCTCTGAATCGTGGCAACCGGATTGCCGGAATTTTCCTTTCGGGTTTCTTACGGGCCACATGAAAGAATCACAGTTGAATATGCAATCGGAACTCATGAAGACGCTCGACCCCGGAGACACGCTGGACCACTACCGGCTTGAGGCGACCATTGCGCACAGCGGCATGTCCACGCTTTACCGCGCGACCGACCTGAACAGCGGCAAGCTGGTCGCGCTCAAGGTGCCCCATCCTGAGATGGAGGCCGATCCCGTTTTGCTGGAGCGCTTCAACCGCGAGCAGGAGATTGGCCAGGAGCTTGACCACCCGGGCGTGGTGAAGACGTATAACAGCGAGCATCGCAGCCGCTTGTATATGGTGATCGAATGGGTGGACGGCCGCCTGCTTCGATCCATCATGAACGAAGAGGGCGCAGGCGGCGGTCGCCGATTGCCGATCGAACGCGCGGTGAAGATCATGCTGCGGCTGTGCGACGCGCTTGATTACATGCACAAGCACGGCGTGGTTCATCGCGATATGAAGCCGGAAAACGTGATGGTGATCGATGACGACCACATCAAGCTGCTCGATTTTGGAATTGCAATGAAGGAAGATGCGCGGCGGCTGACGTTTGCGGGACCTTCGCCCTTGCTGGGCACGCCGGACTACATCGCTCCCGAGCAGGTGAAGGGCCAGCGCGGCGATCAGCGCAGCGACATTTATGCACTGGGCGCCATGTTCTACGAGATGTTGACCGGGCAACCGCCTTTTACGGGCCCCAGTCCGTTAGCCATTATGAACGAGCGGCTGATTGCCGATCCACCGCCCGCACGCAAACTGAACCCAGAAATAACTCCGCAGATGCAGGAAGTTCTATTCCGCGCCTTGGAGCGCGATCCTCGCCACCGGTACGCTACCGCCCACGAAATGGCCTGGGATCTTGAGCACCCGGAATCGGTTGGCGTGGAAGAAGGCGTACGCCGGCCTTCGCTTCATCAAAGGCTTCCCGGCGGGCGCAAGATGATGATATACGCCCTGTTGGCCCTGGTGCCGATCCTGATTTTTGGCCTGATGATTGCGCTGGCTAAACGCTGAGCAGCCGCCGTAAACTACTTCCGGTCCGAAACGTCAGATACAAGAGAATTGCGGGGGCATCGGTATGAAAATAAAGAAAATTGTGGGCGTAGCGCTGGTGTTGTTGCCCACGCTGCTGTCGGCTGAGAAAAAACCCAAAGTTGCTGAGGCAATCAACCAGGCGCACACGGTATACGTTCAGGCCGCAGACGGTGAAGAGACCAAGCCCGGCCTCTCCAGGCAGGATATGCAGGCGATTGCGAATGTTCGCACCCTTTTGCGCGGCTGGGGCCGTTATACGGTTACCAATGAACGCAGCAAAGCGGACCTAATCTTCGTGGTTCGTACCGCTAGTGGCGGGGGGATGAACAACAGCGGAGGCCCTGCAATGGGCCGGGGAACGCAGGGGAACGGAGGGGGAGTTGGAGCCGGCGGGAGTGACATGCCCGCACCGCAGGGCGGCCAGCAGTTTCCCGGACAGGGACGAGACAGCGCCAACCAGGACGACAACCCATTCAACATCGATCATCTGGACGTGTGCCAGTTGAAACCCAACGGAAAACTGACAGGTGCGCTGTGGAGTCGTTCGATGGATGGCGGCCTGGCTCCGCCGCGGCTTCTTTTGTTTGCTCAGTTCAAAGACGACGTTGAGAAGGCTTTTCCGGCGCCCGTTGCTGCCGCGCCCCAACCGACTGCTCCTTAACGAACAGAATATGAATCGCTCAGGTTAAGGCCCGCGGGAAATTCTACAGCGTGTAGGCCCTGTAGCAACGCACCAGCCTACTGGTACGGCAACTTATTGCGAATGCATGTGGATTTCAGATCCCGAGGGAGACTCCGTCGGGGTCAATGACCTTCCCCACCTCTCGATTGTAAGATTCTTATTAAGTATCCATACAGTTCTTATGAGAGGTTTTCGAATGCGGCGCTTTCGCCATTTTGCATTTGTGTCTTTTTTCTTCGTGTGTCTGCTCGCGCTTTCGGCCGGGCTTAGCTCTCAAACAATCCCGCTGACTGTTGACGCGATCGGGACGCAGCAAAAGTTATTGCACGTCAGTGAATCGATTCCTGTCTCGGCTGGAAAACTCACGCTCTATTACCCCAAGTGGATTCCCGGCGAGCACGGACCTGATGGACCGATTGCGAGTCTCACTGGATTGAAATTTTCTGGTGCGGGAAAAACCATTCCGTGGGTGCGTGACACGCTGGATGTATTCACGTTTCATTTAGACATTCCCGCAGGCGTTAAAAACCTCGACGCCAGCTTCGACGTGATTGAGCCGCAGGGCTACTCGGCTACAGACAAGTTGATGGTGCTGGAGTGGAATACGGTCGTTCTCTACTCTGCCGGCACTCCGGCGCAACAGCAGATATTTGAGGCGAAGCTGAAATTGCCGGAGGGATGGAAGTTTGGCACATCGCTGCCGGTCAGCAAGCAAGCGGGCAATCAGGTTGCATTCAAACCGATCTCGTTGGACATGCTTGTGGATTCGCCGGTGATCGCCGGCCAATACTATCGCGCCATCGACATTACACCAGCGGGCGAAGCGATCCATCACGAGCTCGACATGGTTGCCGATAGCGAGGCAGCGCTGAACATAAGCGCGGATAACCAGAAGCAAATGGTGAACCTGGTTGCGGAGTCGGGCAAGCTGTTCGGCGCGCGTCATTATCGCGACTATCATTTTCTACTGACGCTGAGCGATCACGTTGCGCACTTCGGACTGGAACATCACGAATCGAATGACAGCCGGCTGGGCGAGCGCGCGTTGCTGGGGCCGGGTGCCGGCATGTCGCTGGGCAGTTTGCTCGCGCATGAGTTCGTGCATTCGTGGAACGGGAAGTATCGTCGCCCTGCGAGTTTGACAGTGCCTTATTACGAACAGCCGATGGAGACTGAACTGCTGTGGGGCTACGAGGGACTTACCGACTACCTGGGACCCTTGCTGGCTGCACGCAGCGGATTATGGACGAAGGAGCAGTACCAGGAACAGATGGCGACGATTGCCGGCGCTCTTGGGCCTGGGCGTCCGGGCCGCACATGGAGGCCGCTGCTTGACACGGCGATTGGGGAGCCCGGCGTGAGTGGGCGCGGAGGCTGGTTCACTTGGCGGCGCGGTACTGACTACTACGATGAAGGCGACTTGCTCTGGCTTGAAGTGGCCACCATTATTCATCGCGAGTCGAAGGGTGCGAAATCGATTGATGATTTCTGCCACTCCTTTCATGGCGGCGCGAACAATGGGCCGGAAGTGAAGACCTACACGTTCGAGCAACTGACGAGCGCGCTGAATGCAATCGCACCTTATGACTGGGCCGGGTTTTTCAAAGCGCGGCTTGAATCAACGTCGGCCGATGCGCCGGCGAGCGGCATTGAAAACGGCGGATGGAAAGTTGTGATGAACGAGAAGCCGCCCCGCTCGCAGGAACGACGTGGCGGCGCTGGATACACCTATTCCCTGGGTCTGCAGATTGGCGCGGATGGAACGGTGTCTGATGCAATTGTGGGCGGCCCCGCGTTTCAGGCGGGCATTGCGCCGGGAATGAAAGTGATCGGCGTGAACAGCCGCGTGTTCACGGCTGACGTGTTGGCTGATGCAGTGAAAGCCGCTAGCGCCAGTAAGGAACCCATCGCGCTGATGGTGGTGTCAGACGATTACATCCACACGTTTAATGTGAACTATCACGGCGGCCCGCAATATCCGCACCTGGTGCGCATTGAAGACAAGCCGGACTATCTTGATGAACTTATCAAAGCACAAGCCGCTGCGCAGTAAATGTGTTCCATCGGAGAGTGTGCGGTTGGTGACTAAGTATCCAGCCGCACAACTACCGGGCAGATGCGAGGACAGGCCGCGTCGTCGGCCAATGATCCATTTTCAATTCCTGGAATCCACGCGCTCACTTCTTCGCGAAGCGGCGCAACTTCAATCCCTCCAAAAACAGCAGGGCAATGCGAAAGCCTGATGTGTGCTCTGCGCAACAGTGAGGCCGTGCCGGCGCGATTGCCGCGCTGCAGATGATGAAAGGCAGCCGCGATTTGAATGAGCGCCTGAAGAAAGCGTTTCTCCTGACCATCTAACGTCAGCCAAACGCTCTCCCAATGCTCATGCGCGTCAAAAAACCTGGCCTCTCGATAGCATCGGAGGCCCTCGGCAAGCGAACCACTGTTCCAGTCAAGTGTCACGCGTCCAGTATCGCCTACTGGCTGTCACGCGTCGCCCGATAATTGAACAGGCCGCCTGCGAATTTCTATTGTTTAATGACGGTCCCGTCGCGAAGGCGAATCTCGCCCCATCCCCCGTTTAAGGGGTCATTTTTGAAAGGAGATTTCGCGGCTTCCTTTTCGTCGATTTCGATGCCCCATCCCGGCTTCTCGCTTACCCACAAATAGCCGTCGCGCATATCGGGGCATCCTTGAAAGATGGCCCGGGTTCGCTCGTTGAATGGCGAATACTCTTGAATGCCGAAGTTATAACTCACCAAGTCGAGCGTTACATTGGCCATGTGTCCCACCGGCGAAACGTCGCCCGGGCCATGCCACGCCGTTTTGACACCGAACTGTTCCGCCATGATCGCAATTTTGCGTGCCGGGCTGAATCCTCCCGCTTGCGAAACATGAACGCGGATGTAGTCAATCAGTTGCTCCGTAATCAACGGCTGCCATTCGTGCGGGCTGTTAAAGAGTTCGCCCATGGCGATTGGCGTGGCGCAGTTCTGGCGGATCTGGCGAAAATAGCCGATGTCTTCCGGCGACAGAGGATCTTCAAGAAAGAACATCCGGTATTGCTCCGCCTGCTTGCAGAACTGAACCGCTTCATTCGGCGAAAGACGCTCATGCATGTCATGGAGCAATTCAATCTCATCCCCAAGCTCGCGGCGGCAGGTTTCCAGCAGCTTCAGCGCGCGCCGAACCTGCAATTCCCGGTCGAAAAGCGGCTTGTCGTGTAACGCCGTGACTTTGCCGGTCTGGCTGTGCGACGAACCGTACCCCGCCATCCCAGGAAGGCCAACCTGCACACGAATGTTTCTGAATCCCTGGCCAATAAATTTTTTCGCGTCGGCCACTACATCTTCAAAATCTTCGCCGCTGGCGTGTGCGTAGCAGTCAGCCGCCTCGCGACACTTACCGCCCGCGAGCTGATACACAGGCATTCCGGCCTGGCGCCCTTTGATGTCCCAAAGTGCCTGATCAACTCCGCTGATGGCGTTGTTCAGCACTGGCCCGTTCTTCCAGTAGGAACTGTCGTAGCAGGATTGCCAGATGTCTTCGATGCGGTCCGTGGTTTTTCCCAGCAAAAACGGCTTGAGGTACTTTTCAACTGCGGGCTTCACCAGGTCGGCGCGTTGCGTGAACGTGGCGCATCCATAGCCGTAAAGTCCGTCCTGGTCGGTAGTGATCTTCACCACGGTGAGACGAACTCCTGCGGGCGCACATTCAATGACGCTGATGTCCTTGATACGCGGGGTCGGCATACCGCGCGTGGCACGGCTCACTTGCTCTTCGGCTTGTATAGTGCGCGGAGAAAGGGCCAGAGCCCCGGTTCCCGCAACAGTCATGAGGAAATTGCGGCGATCAACTCTCATTGGGGATATATCCTTTCATCTTCTTTTAACGCAGGCAAATTGAGCAGCCTTGACAGAGACCAAATTCTACGCCGGCGAACTGCCGGATGGGAAAATGCCGAGGAACAATGTCCAGGTAGATAGAAGGCCCGCGCCGTTCCAATCGGTCACGGCAGCGGCTACGTTGTTATAGCTCGCCGTCGCTGGGCAATCTGACAGTAGGAAACCAGTACACCTGGGCCGTTACGGCCAACGACAGCAACGGAAATTCGGTGACTACAGGAACTTGGTATCAGCCATAAATCTCAATTCAACTCAAACTACAAAGGCGGCCGGAATTTCGGCCGCCTTTGCTGCGCTACTGTTCAAGCTCGAGCTGCTTTGAGTACGTCCTGCGGAAGTGTGAGCGCGCCGGTTCTATTGGCCGCACAGGCTTGCGCAAGATTCGAAGCGTCTGTGAAAGCCTTATCTTCGCGCCAATCCTGCCTTCCTCTCTCACACTGCCTGGCGGCCATCGGGTCTACGGCGCTATGCACGGGGATAGGCCTACCTGTAGTTATTCCTTGCTGTGCTTCATCTTCACGGTGATGTAAGGCGTTTCTTTGTCCATGTCGGGATAGATGCGGCCATTGCCAGCGTTGTCCATAACTTCGAAGAAGTACATCAGATCGAAGTGCGGGTCCACGTCGATCCCCGGGATGATGGCGTCATATTCATTTGCCAGGCCTGTCGGAAGCATATTGAGTGTTTTATAGTCCTGGTGTTCACTTACTCCGCGATAACGAAGGTGAACCCATTTCACACCGGAAAGGTCTTGGACTATGGCAGTGATATGCAGCGGGCGAGACGCTTCCGCCGATAGAACGGGCTTGTGCACCAGCACAGGTGGCTGACTGTCGCTTGATATTTCGACTTGAATCGGATGCAGATCTCCGTCTTCGGGATAAATAGAAGTACGGCCGGAGGAATCGACGGCAAGGAGAAAATAGGACGCGTCTGGGCTGAGCTTCGACGCAGAAATCGTTGCTTCATAGATCTGTTCCACGCGTTGCAGAGGGACGGATTGAAATCCATGCCGGGAGTCGCCGACGATTGCCCGCACGCTTTCGATCGGCACAACTCCTGCTACCGTGGCGCGAAGCTTCAGATCCTGCCCAGTCGCCAGGCGCACGACCGGTGCGTGCGCGATCAATGGGTCCACTCGCGTAACGACGATTGTGCCGGCACGCCAATCCGCGCTAGTAGCGTGATCGAAAAGTATCTTCAGCTTTCCATCCACGACTGTCGTTTCCATCGTCCGCTGAGCAGGCGACCCGGCAGACACTGAAAACATGTCGCTGTAGTTCACGCCATTCAGTTCAATCCACATTGGCCCGTGAGTTGCCATTTCATCGCGTACAGTCACCGCTACTTCGTAGCGGCCATTTGGCACATCAATGACAAATAGGCCAGTTCCAGCTCGTTCAATCAGTCCCGGCGAACTCGCTGCGGTGATGGGCTGATATCCCGGTTCTGGCTGATCATTGCCGAGGTAGTAACTTCCCAACGTCCTTCGCGCGATCAACTGATAGTCCGGCCGCTGCCTTTTCAGACCTTCAAGGCCGTTCTTGAGCTTTGCCAGTTCGTCGCGCCAGTGGCCGCTTAAGTCGAACTGAGGAAGTCCCATCATCAGGTCGTAGCTGTAGACGTCTCCCGCATCCTGAACGATTTTGGCCCACGCATCTACCGCTTCGCTCTCGCGCCGAATAGCGTCATCGAGCATGTTTAAGTCGTGGGTCTTTTCGTATAGGGCCATACTCAATCCCGCCAGCACGCGATGCGAATGGTACTCGGCCAGATCCGATAGGATCTTCAAGTCGACAATCGTCGAAACGAATTCCATGTTGGGGTGTGGACCTGCACTTTGTTCGGCCTTGGATATCTGGCTCCTCACGTCGCGCGCCGCCTGCGTAAACCACGCGCTTGTTCTTGCGGGCGTCATCTTTGCTGAACGCCGGTGGTTCAGGGTATCGTCGGCGGCATCCTGGACGCTTTCAAACTGCTCGGTATCGCTGGGTGTTGCATCTGCGTATTCCGCCAGATCGCCTTCTCGTTGGCGCTCCGCCCAACCGCGCGTAGTCGAGTAGTGCTCGGCCGGTCGGCAGTACGCAACAATCTCGGGTAAGATCTCGCTGGCGCGCTTCAGGGCATCTACTATGTAAGGGGCCGTGCCGCTGCCGTAGTGCGCCACAAAGTCGTGGTCCCATTCTTCTGGGAGTGTCTGCGGGTTGTAGGTCAGGCGTCCGAAAAGTTTGAAAAAATACCAATAGCGTTGGAACTCGTAATCGTAATAGCGGTACTGCGGCGCGAGCAATTCGAAAGGCTTCATGTCGTGCGGATGCCCCGCCATCTTGGTCGCCAACGGTTCATAGATGTCAAAACCGTCCGAATCTCCAAGGTGAGTTGCGTTGGCAAAGCGCCTTACAAACTCAGGGTTACCCCAGAGTAGAACCCGCGTCGTGCCTGCCGTCCATAGCGTCCAATGCAGTTTGTAATTGCGCGGATATTTGAGCATGTCTGCATAGCCACCGCGCCGATTGAATTGGTCCAGCTCCTGCACATGCGTCTGGAAGAACGGAGGCCCTACCTGCTCCTCCCAGAACTTCGTATTGACCCTGATCTTTAACCCGAGGTCGAGACCTTGCTTTATCAGATCGTCTGACACCCCCTTGGCGCGAAGCTCGTATTGGAGATTTGGCGCCGCATCTTTCAAGGCCGGGTAGATGTTCTTCCAGAACTCCTTCATGTCCTCGGTCTTCAAGCCGGACTCATCCATCATCAGCAGCTGCACGCTATCGATCTCGTTGAACTCGCGCAGAAACTGCTTGATTGCCGTCAGCGTGTACGCAATCAAATTCCGTTCGTTAAGACCGCTCACGGTAAATGGTGTCTCTTTTGCGTGGTCGAAGGATTCAAATGTCGGCGTAAAGCGATTGTAGTGGCACCAGATTCCGAATTGAACGCGAATACCTCTCTCGTGGGCCAGACGAACAAGCCGATGCAGATCGCTGAGATTCTGCTGTTGTTCTTCTTTACTGAGACCTGTCACTTTCACATCGGGATATCCCTTTACGTCGATGTAGTACGGATAGACGGGGCAGTTGTAGCCGTTCGCCTCATAGGCGAATTTCACTTCGATCGTGTTGTAGCGATCATCGGCCAGCATGTCGAAATATTTCACCCAATAATTCGCGTCATGCAGCCGATCCTCGTACTGGTGCTTTTGCATCGTGAAAATCGTCAATCCGCGATCTGCCACGTCGGGAGACTCCGCCGTGTCGCGCACTTCGCTAAGAAGTGCGTTTCTATCCTTTGTCCACCCGATCCGGTCCGCGACCTCGAGCAATGCGTACATCAAACCGCGATCATCGCGCCCGCCGAGCATGAGCGCTTGCCTCCCGTTGGCGATCACCTTGTGAATCACCAGAGACTCAGGTTTCTCAGCGATATTGATTCCGAGTGAATGAAGCCTCCGGGCCACCAGACTGGAAGGCAGCCCCGCTTCGATCACAACCTGGCCGTGAGCTTCGACGGGAGTCGATACCTTTTCGAAGCGAATGTCTTTTGCAGAAAGAGCAGCCTCGATCTTGTCCCATCCATGGTGAGAGGCCGGCCCCGGCTCACCTTCCTGGACAAGAGAGACTTCAACTTCCTGACTTGGTGCGTTTTGCGTCTGGGCCGGATGCGCCATCGAAGCAATGGCGAACAAGAATGCAAATAGATTAGACATAGTCTTCCATCCTCGGCAGAGAAACCGGATTGGAATCGATCTGCGCGCCAATTAATACTATTCGAATTTCGCCGGCCGATACCTTTGAATGGTCATGCCAATTGACAATTGAACAGCGTATACAATACTTGGTGGTTCTGGGAGGCGTAAGTGAGGATCACCAGGCGTTCGGCAATGAAGATAGGCATGGCGGGTGTGTTGGCGGCATCGGTGAGTGGCGCCGCAAAAGAGGCTGAAGGCGCGCGCCGAAGCCTTCGCCTTGGCGGACCGGTATTCCTTAAGACCGATGATCCCGCCCTCCTCGCAAAAGAACATCGCAGGCTGGAGTATGGGGCCGCATATTGTCCTGAATTCGCCACGCTGGATGACCTCAAGACAGTCAGGGAAATTGAGCGAAGTTTCGCGGCCGAGAACGTAATCATCGCTGAAGTAGGCGCCTGGCGTAACATGCTTGATCCGGATACGGCGAAACGCAGTGCCAATCTCGAATACGTGGTTCAACGCTGCGCACTCGCAGATGAGATCGGCGCGCGCTGCTGCGTGGACATCGCTGGATCCTTCAACAAAGACAGCTGGTACGGGCCTGATCCGCGCAATCTCTCCGAGGAATTCTTTGAGCAAACAGTTCAGAATTGCCGCTATATCCTGGATCACGTTAAACCGAAGCGAACCCGCTTCACAATCGAAATGATGGGTTGGAATCTACCGGATGGACCCGACGCATATCTCGAACTGATAAAAGCAGTGGACAGAAAGGCGTTTGCGGTTCATCTCGATATTTGTAACGGCATCAATTCGCCGCGCAGGTTTTACGAGAACTCCGCCTTCATTCGTGAGTGCTTTAAAAAGCTCGGTCCTTCGATCGTTTCCTGTCACGGGAAAGACCTCAAGTGGATTATTGAATACAACGTGCGCTTCAAAGAGGTCGCACCGGGAAGCGGTCAAATCGATTACGGAACATATATAGATGAAATTGCGCGGCTTGATGCGGACATCCCATTAATGCTTGAGCACTTGAACACAGAAGCTGAATACGACGATGGGCGAAAGTACATACAAGCACTCGCAGCATCACGAGGGCTGGTTTTAAACCCGGCTCCACTTCGCATTTCTGTAACGACGCCGGCGGATCGATCCTCTCGCGAGGGAAGCATATGAGCAGCCGTGGGAAGATCTCGCGGCGACGATTTGTTCAGATTGGCACGGTAGGCGCTGCGGCTACGGCGCTCACTCGTAAGAGCATGATGGCTGCCGGGAAATCTGAATCGACGATCAGCATCCCTGACGATGGATGGCGCTTATGGCCCGACACCGAAGCCGCATGGGAACATGATGAGCTCTATTTGCCAGACGAGCTCAACCTGGCATTGCTTCCCGCGCATCCGCCGACCGGAGGCTGGAATGCACTCAACTCCCAGCAGGGTATTCCAGTAACGTTGCCCGCCTCGGTTGAGCAGTATTACTGGGGCCGCCTTGGCTCTCGGCCATATACAAAGGCAGAGTACGAATATGCCGACACCGACCCGAGGGTGATGAACGGGGCATATCGCGGCGTATCGTGGTTCTGGCGCGATTTCGAGTTGCCTGCCGCAGCGCATGGCAGGCAGGTTACGCTTTGCATTCGCGGCTACCGTCAACGTGTGGAGGTCTTCGTTAACCGAAAGCTAGCCGGCTACGATCTCATAGCGGAAACCTCGTACGAATGTGACATCACGCCCATGCTGCGACCGAGTGTGAACCAATTGGCCTTGCGCATCACGCAGCCGGGAGGCGTTTACGATTGGCGCGACTACACCAAATTACGCTGGGGTGCGAAAGAGTTCCATGCCGGCCGCGGCTTTGGTGGAGTGGATCGTGGCATCACGCTTCACATTCACGACAAGATTTTTCTAAGCGATTTGTGGGTGCTCAACACGTCGCAAACCACCAGTGTCCGGGCCCACGCTGAAGTACACAACACGCTTGCGCGCGCGGCAAATGCTCGCATACGATTTTCAGTTCTCGAACGTGAATCTGAGTCCGTGCTCGCGATGGCCGTAGCGCAAATGGAGATCGCAGCAGGAGCAAGCACAGTTTTGCAGGCAACGTTGCAAGTTCCCGATGCGAAGCTTTGGTCGGTTGAGAATCCTCACCTTTACCGGATACGAGCCCAGCTTGATACAGGGATTAGAGACGTGCAGGCACGTGACAGTCGTGAACGGATTTTTGGCTTCCGCTGGTTTGAGCCTGTAGGAATCGGTACCGATGCGATGCTGATGCTCAACGGGCAGCGCATCCGAATGTACTCGGCAATCGAATTCGGCACCTGGGGATTCAATGGGCTGTGGCCCACGCCGGAACTCGCTCGCAAGGGCGATATGGCAGCCAAGGCTCTTGGGCTCAACGCGCTGCAATACCATCGCAATCTCGGCAAGCACGAAGAGTTGCAACAGGACGATGAGCAAGGCCTCCTTCGCTACATGGAACCAGGCGGTGGCGTGCTCTCCTTCCTCGACGACGGGGAACTTTATTTCATGCGACCTGCGGATCCAACCCCGCCACCTGTCGATACCTCGGGCAATGGCGGCGAACCGAACACTTGGAGCCAGCGCTACATGCGTTTTCGGATCCTGCGCATGATTCGCGATCATCGCAGCCATCCTTCAGTCGTGATGTACAACCTGCAGAACGAGCGCAATCCCGACCTTCGCAATCCGCGCATCTTTAATGTGCTTCGCGCCATGCACCAGGCCGATCCAAGCCGCACAGTTGTTTTGCATTCCGGCATTGGAACCAACAACCAGGCCTTTATGCTGCCCTATAACGACACCATCCATGTTGAAGATGGAAAAGGCTATTCCGGCTGGGCAGATGCGCATACGGTGGGCGGTGCGGGCGTTTGGCAAGACAGTCTCTACAAGAACCCGCGCGAGTTCACGCAATACAGCGGCAATCGTCGCGAGATCAGCATGCAGGGTGAGATGCTGGGTTGGGCTGCGCCGGATAATCACGCTACTAAACTCGATTCCATTCTCGCGGGCGGCGGTCATAGCTTTGATCGCGCCGATCACGAACGCATTCTGGAAACGTATGATCGCTTTCTCGATAAATGGGGTTTTCGTATAGCATTTCCTACTGCCTCAGCGTTATTTAAAGACGCGGGCGACAAACTCTACGATACTTGGGGCAGAATCCTGCAGGTAATTCGCACCGACGATGCCAGTGATTTTCTTGTGATTAATGGTTGGGAAGATCAGCCCATTGATAGCCACAGCGGCCTCGTTGACAATCAGCGCAACTTCAAAGGCAATTCAGCGCTGATACGCAGTGCGCTTGAACTTTTACGACCGGTAGTCCAGCCGCTCGGAGTGGTGCATAAACCTGGGGAGAGCTTTCTGCTCGACCTTTTCCTGCTGAATGAAACGCATGAACCTATCACCGGCAGGTTGAGGCTGAGCATTACAGATCCAACGGGGAAGGCCACCATTCTTAGCACTTATCCAGTCCCGCAGTTTGTGCGTAATCAGTTTGCGTATCCAGTTGCCGAGGCAGTCGAGTGCCTACCGCTTACTGCGGAAGGACACTACGAACTTAGATTGACACTCAACGGCGCAAAGTCCGCT
>Ga0265325_10000690_pt1 | contig 24604 bp, 20 predicted proteins | sample 41420metaG_FD_202090 | JGI IMG/M metagenome (GOLD analysis project Ga0265325, IMG submission 202090) | Rhizosphere microbial communities from Carex aquatilis grown in University of Washington, Seatle, WA, United States - 4-14-20 metaG | ecosystem: Host-associated > Plants > Roots > Rhizosphere... | reverse complement strand
CCATTGTCCAATATTCCCCACTGCTGCCTCCCGTAGGAGTCTGGGCCGTGTCTCAGTCCCAGTGAGGCTGGTCATCCTCTCAGACCAGCTACCGATCGTCGCCTTGGTGAGCCATTACCTCACCAACAAGCTAATCGGACGCGGGCCGTTCCTTCGGCAATAAATCTTTCCCCGTAAGGGCGTATCCGGTATTAGCCCAAGTTTCCCTGAGTTATTCCGAACCGAAGGGCGCGTTCCCACGTGTTACTCTCCCGTCTGCCGCTGCCGTATTGCTACGACCGCTCGACTTGCATGTGTTAGGCCTGCCGCCAGCGTTCGCTCTGAGCCAGGATCAAACTCTCAAGTTGGATGAGATCTTTTTCCCGGCTGGTCACGTTTGCGCATGACAACGTTTGGGACGTTGTCAATTTGACGAGGTCCACCCACTGATCTTGCGATCAGCGATGTACCTATAACGTGTACCGCCGAAGTCTCTTCCGAAAGCCGCCTCTCATGAAGAATTGCTTCTTCACAGGAAAGCGGCCCGCAAGGACCCCGCCGTCCACGTTTCTCTTTCTTCCGATTCACTTTTCAAACAGCCCGGGGATCATGGCGATCCCCACCCTTCGGTAAGCCGAAGAGCCGTCGAAGCCCGTGCATCCGAGAACTATCGGATGCCGATTCACTGTTCCAGTGAGGAGCTTCAGAGGCGCGCAATCGCGCCGTAAGCGGACGGCGCGCCGATGGGTGTATATATGCTTCGGCCTTGAACGTTGTCAACCGAAAATGCCCATTTTTATAGGGCCGGCGACCCTCCCGGGCTTACCGCCGCAAGATCAGGCGGACTACCGAATAAACAATGCCTTAATGCATTCCGCGCCGCACTGAGGCCATATTCCTGCGTCGTCTTTAAGCTTCGTTCGAGGGACGGAATCGCAACGGGGGCCTTCAGCCGCCGTCAATCAGGCCAATTAACCGGGTCCAGGTGCCGTCATTGACGGCCTTTGGACCAACCGGCATCGTGCCGGCCAACGATTCACGCGGCCTGCCGACAGCGTCTGGGGCTAGTTTGGTTGCGGCAGTCGCCTTCGATCCGAGGCGCAGGGGACGGCGAGCTTGGACCAAACACGGTCGCGCGGCGCATATCGATCACGGCAGACCGACGCCATTGAGCTCGGTAACGAACCGCCCCTGTCGGTCGACGGCGGGTCGAGTGGATTCGTCGATCGCCGTCGCGTTTCGGTGCAGTGGTTTGCCGGCACGATCCTGACCGCACTTTGCGGCGCTGCTCTCATGGGCGGCGCCGTTTTCACGTCGCTTGATGGCGAGACCACTTTCGCGTCATTGCCGGAGCGGGTCGAAGTCGCACTGCGCGGAGCCCTCGGCGTTGGCGCTGAAAAGGGCGCGCACAAGAGCGACCGGCTGCCCACGGCTGAAGAGCCCTCGTTCGCCCGCCAGGTGATCCGCGTTTCCACGATCAACCGAGTCGGTAACCATGAGGTCGTGCGGGTGCGCCCATTTGTGCGCATTGCCGGCAATCTATCGCTCACCGTTTCCGATCTGTCGGCAAATATCCCGCCTTTCAATCCGCAACGTCTGCTCGCCGAGTCCGCTCCCGGCACAACTGCATCAGACGATGCACCGGCTGCGGAGCCGGATGCCGAGGTCGCGTTCGTGATGCGCGACATGGCGCCGCTTATGCCGAAACTCAAGATCGCGCTGCAAACGCCGACCGAGGAAGTGGTGGCCCGCGTGCGGGAAGCCGCCGAATGGAGTGACAAGGCCGCCAATCATTTACCGGTTGCCGCCAACATCACCGGCATCAAGCTTGCCTATGCCGGCGACGGGAATGTCGATCCTTACGCAGGATTTGAAGCGCGCATCGTTCCCGAGAACATTACCCTGCTGCCGAAGACTGCAAGCCAGACGACCGGCGGAAACGCTCTCAATGAGAAACTAATCATCGCCAAGAAAGGCGAAAGCGTCCCGAGCATCCTGCGTGATCTTGGCGCTACGCCGGTCGACATCAGCGCCGTCGTCCGTGTGCTTGGGCCGCGCGGCCTCGAGGGCGGCATCAAGGAAGGCCAGAAACTGCGCGTGCTGATGGCGCCCGTTCTCGGCGGTCAACGGCTGCAGCCGATCCGCGTGATCGTGGCCGGCGATTCCGGGATTGATGCGGTGGTGGCGCTGGCAGATACCGGGAAATATGTGTCGGTGGACGTCAAGAACGTCGATACCGAAGTTGCCGACAATTCCGACGACAATGGCGAAGATGACGGCTCAGGCGTTCGTCTCTATCAAAGCGTCTATGAAACGGCGCTGCGCAACCGTATTCCCCGCCCCATCATTGAAGATCTGATCCGCATCTACTCCTACGACGTCGACTTCCAGCGCAAAGTCCAGCCCGGCGATTCCTTTGAGGTTCTGTACGCAGGCGAAGAGGAGACGCCGGTCGCCGACAGTCGTAACGAAGTGCTGTTCGCAACTCTGACGGTCGGTGGCGAGACGAAGAAGTTCTACCGCTTCCAGTCGCCTGACGATGGGCTGGTCGACTACTACGACGAGACCGGCAAGAGCGCGAAGAAATTTTTGGTTCGCAAGCCAGTGCTTGCCGGCATCATGCGCTCCGGCTTCGGCCTGCGGCGCCATCCGATCCTTGGCTATACCAAGATGCACACCGGCGTGGATTGGGCGGCGCCAAGCGGCACACCAATTTATGCTTCCGGCAACGGTGTTGTTGAAAAAGCAGGATGGGAATCGGGTTACGGAAAATATGTCCGCATCCGCCATACCAACGGCTATGAAACGGCCTACGGCCATATGACCGCGTTTGCTCGCGGTATTGATGAAAATACGCGCGTCCGTCAGGGGCAGGTCATCGGCTTCGTGGGCTCTACCGGCCTCTCGACCGGGTCGCACCTCCATTACGAAATTCTGGTCAATGGCCGCTTTGTCGACCCGATGCGCATCAAGTTGCCGCGCGGCCGTGTGCTCGAAGGACCAATGCTCGCGGGCTTCGAACAGGAGCGCGAGCGGCTGGACGGCATCATGGCGCGCAAGCCGGCACGCGTTGCCTCAAGCGCGCCGGCGACCCGATAGTCACCTTCGACAAAATGATCTCATTTGGTTGTCATGGCCGGGCTTGTCCCGGCCATCTCGCTTAGGGGGGGTACGCGCCCTCCTAAGCGAGATCACCGGGTCACGGCGCTTTGCGCCGGCCCGGTGATGACACCGTTGGGGTGAGCGAAGCTTACGCCGCCTGCGCGAGCTTGCCGTTGAAGGTCAGGCCGAGCTTGTCGCCGGATATCGTGACCTTTTCACCGTCCTTGATCGTGCCGGCGAGAATCATCTCGGCAAGCGGATCCTGTACGGATTTCTGGATCACGCGCTTCAAAGGCCGTGCGCCGTAGGCGGGATCCCAGCCCTTCTCAGCCAGCCAGTCGCGCGCGCTCGGCTCCAGTTTGATGACGATCTTGCGATCGTCCAGGAGCTTTTGTAGCCGCGTCATCTGGATATCCACGATCCGACCCATTTCCGACTTCTTGAGGCGATGGAACAGGATGATTTCGTCGACACGATTGAGGAATTCCGGGCGGAACGCAGCGCGCACCACGCCCATGACTTGGTCGCGCACCGCATCGGTGTCCTCACCGTCGGGTTGGTTGACCAGGAAATCGGCGCCGAGATTCGACGTCATGACGATGAGCGTGTTGCGGAAGTCCACGGTGTGGCCCTGCCCGTCGGTCAGGCGCCCATCGTCGAGCACCTGCAGCAGGATATTGAACACATCCGGATGCGCCTTCTCGATCTCGTCAAACAGAATGACTTGATAGGGCCGTCGCCGTACCGCTTCGGTGAGCGCGCCGCCCTCGTCATAGCCGACATAGCCCGGCGGCGCACCGATCAAGCGGGCGACCGAATGCTTCTCCATGTATTCAGACATGTCGATGCGGATCAGCGCGTTCTCGTCGTCGAACAAATAGGCCGCCAAAGTTTTGGTCAACTCGGTCTTGCCGACGCCGGTAGGCCCCAAGAACATGAATGAGCCGATCGGCCGGTGCGGGTCTTGTAATCCGGCGCGGGCGCGACGCACTGCCGTCGACACCGCGGCTACTGCTTCCTTCTGCCCGACGACACGCTTGGCAAGCTCATCTTCCATGCGCAGCAGTTTTTCCTTCTCGCCTTCGAGCATCCGGTCGACCGGCACGCCCGTCCAGCGCGACACCACCTGCGCCACGTGATCAGCCGTCACGGTTTCCTCGACCATGGCACCCTTGGTGCTGGACTCGGAGCCTTCGGTGGCTTTCAGCTTCTTTTCCAATTCCGGGATACGGCCATAGGCCAATTCGCCGGCGCGCTGGTATTCGCCGCGTCGTTGCGCATTGGCGAGCTCAGCGCGCAGCTGATCGAGTTCGGTCTTGAGCTTCTGTGCGTCGGACAACTTGTCCTTTTCCGCCTTCCAGCGGCTCGTGATATCGGCGGACTGCTTCTCCAGCGCCTTCAGCTCGGTCTCCAGCCGCTTGAGGCGGTCCTTGGAGCCGGCATCACTTTCCTTTTTCAACGCTTCCTGTTCGATTTTCAGCCGCACAATTTCGCGGTCGATGGAATCGAGTTCTTCCGGCTTGGAGTCGACCTGCATCTTCAGGCGAGCGCCAGCCTCGTCGACCAGATCGATGGCCTTGTCGGGCAGAAAACGATCGGTGATATAGCGGTTCGATAGCGTCGCCGCGGCCACGATCGCCGAGTCGGCAATGCGCACGCCGTGGTGCTGCTCGTATTTGTCCTTCAAGCCGCGCAGGATCGAGATGGTATCCTCAACCGTTGGTTCGGACACGAACACCGGCTGGAAGCGCCGCGCCAATGCAGCATCTTTCTCGACGTGCTTCTTGTATTCATCGAGCGTCGTCGCGCCGATGCAGTGCAATTCGCCGCGCGCCAGCGCGGGCTTGAGGAGATTGGAGGCGTCCATCGCGCCGTCGGCTTTGCCAGCGCCAATCAGCGTATGCATTTCGTCGATGAACAGAACGATGCCGCCATCTGATGACGTCACTTCATTAAGTACCGCCTTGAGGCGCTCCTCGAACTCGCCGCGATATTTTGCGCCGGCGATCAGCGCACCGAGATCGAGCGCCAGCAACTTCTTGTCCTGGAGGCTTTCCGGCACGTCACCATTGACAATGCGCAGCGCCAGGCCCTCGACGATCGCGGTCTTGCCAACGCCGGGTTCGCCGATCAGCACCGGATTATTCTTGGTCCGGCGCGACAGCACCTGAATAGTGCGGCGGATTTCCTCGTCGCGGCCAATCACCGGATCGAGTTTTCCGTCTCGCGCCGCTTGCGTCAGATCACGGGCGTATTTTTTCAATGCATCGTAAGCATTCTCGGCGGAAGCGGAATCCGCAGTACGCCCTTTGCGCAGCGCCTCGATAGCGGCGTTGAGATTTTGCGGCGTGACGCCTGCCTTGGCGAGAATCTTGCCGGCATCGCTGTCTTTTTCAATTGCCAGCGCGAGTAGCAACCGTTCGACGGTTACAAAACTGTCGCCCGCCTTCTCACCCGCCTTTTCGGCGGTTTCGAACGCCCGGGCCATTCCTGGCGCCAGATAGACCTGGCCGGCTCCGGCTCCGGATACTTTCGGAATTTTGGCCAGCGCGGCCTCGACCGCCTGCAAAGCCTGCCGTGAATTGCCGCCGGATCGATCGATCAGGCCGGCCGCCAACCCTTCCGGGTCGTCGAGCAGTACTTTGAGAAGATGTTCAGGAGCGAATTGCTGGTGGCCCTCGCGCAGGGCCATGGATTGCGCCGATTGGACAAAGCCTTTGGCGCGGTCGGTGTATTTCTCGAAATTCATGCCTCAACTCCCTCGGCCCATGACGGCGCCGGTCTCTTCCGGACCCCGTTAAGGCGGTCCGGTTGGCCCATTATGTGGGTGCATTTATTGCAGTTTGAAGAGGGAGTTTGCTTGATATAGGTCAGCGTTAATCCTTTCCGCGGTGGCTGTTAAAGTGGCCAAAAATCAATGACATCCGAGCCCGCTTCCCTTCACGCCATCTATCGTTACCCGGTCAAAGGACTGTCGGCGCAACCGATGGAGCGCACCCGCCTTTCGGTTGGTCTGACAATCCCAGCCGACCGGCTCTATGCCATCGAGAACGGCCCCTGCGGGTTTGATCCCGCCGCCCCTGCCTACTTTCCCAAGCAACGCTTCCTGATGCTGATGCGCAATGAGCGGTTGGCCGTGCTGCGCACGGATTACAACGAAGCCGACCATACCCTGACTATCCAATGGGAGGGCCGTACTGCAGCCAGCGGTGACCTGCGCAGCAAGGATGGACGGCTCGCGATCGAGGCCTTTTTCCGCCGCTTCATACCGAAAGAACTACGGGGACCTCCCAAGGTATTGCATGGCGAAGGTCACAGCTTCTCGGACGTGGCCAAAAAGGTGGTGTCGATCATCAACCTCGCCTCTGTGGCGGCCGTAGAGAATGCCGTCGGCGCGCCGGTCAATCCACTACGTTTTCGCGGCAATCTCTATATCGCGGGCTGGCCTGCGTGGCGTGAATTCGACTTGCTCGGCGCAGAACTCGCGATTGGCCAAACCGCACGCCTGAAAGTGGTCAAACGAATTGAGCGCTGTGCGGCCACGGATGTCGATCCGGAAACCGGAATCCGCGATCTAACAATCCCGCGTTCCTTACTGAAGAATTTCGACCACACTGATTGCGGAGTCTATGCCGAGGTCATTGCCGCCGGAGAAATTGGCGTGGGTGATCCTGTAGCGACCTGACGTCGGACATCCGGTAATAAAAAACGCGCCCTGCTTCCGACAGGGCGCGTTTTATTATTTAACGGAACTTAGTTAGCCGCCTGGCAACACATACGCACTGATGCGTCCGGCCGGATAGACCGATTCCGCAACAGTATGATTGTGGTTGCCGGAAACAATGATCGGGTTGCCGTTCGGATCAACGCCGCTGACCACACCAACATGGCCGCCGCCACGACGGCCCATCACGGCGATGGCACCGACCTGCGGACCGCTCACGCGTTGACCGTAGTGGGCATAGCTTCTGGCGAGATTACCCCCACCAGAATGGCCGGTGCGCTTGAGCACCATGTCCATGAACGCGCCACACCACAGGCTGCCGCGTCCGGTCGGATTGGTGCCGATATATTTGCGTGCCTCGCTGACCAGTGAATCGCTGGTAGCACCGCCATACGCTGAGTTCGAATGCGACTGGGCCTGGGCACGCGCCTCGGCGATGCCCAGGGATCGACGACCGTGACGGCGGCCTTGGCCAATGCTCTCGCCACTGACCGTCCCGGCCGATTGCAGTCCATTGAATGAATAGCGCACGTCTCGATCAGCGCCATATGCCTGCGGGTGAACCGCAGTCTGCCCGACCGCCATACGAGAGTGCTTATGGTGGTGGACGGGTCTTGCGAGGGCCGTTGTTGCAAGAGCCGCAACCGCCACCGAACACAACAGTACTGTCGCCCGTCTTGTTTTAAGTCTCATCAGATTAGTCCCCTTAGCTATACAAGCAATGCACCTGGAACAAATAGAATCAGCGCCAGGCACGGTGTCCAAACGCCGTTCCCGTATGGCAATTTCGTGATCATTGGAAGGTCATTTCGTGGAACGCATAGCGGGTATTCCATCGGAATACCGGCACAATAAAAATTATACCTATCGCGCAATTTTTTTTACTCATCGCAGTACTCAAATACTGTCTTCGATCCCGTTTATACTCAAAGCCGAAGTCATCCTGCCGCTGCAGCACAGTTAAAGCTGTGCCGCAGCACTGTTGGACCGGCGCAAATGCATGAAGCGAAGCCGCCTCAGCCCTTCCGGCTGACCAGAAAAACGGCCTGTTCCCCAAAAAGGTTCCAAAACCACCAGGGGGCATTGAGACGGAGCGGCTTGCCCCAGGCATTCAGCGCCACAGCCCTCTCCATTTGGACCCCGATTTCCGTGCAGAGCTGACGGAAGTCCTTGATCGTGCAGTGGTGGATATTCGGCGTGTCGTACCAGCTGTAAGGCAGGATATCGGTCTGCGGCATATGGCCGGCGAAGAGCAATTGAAGCCGGACCTGCCAGTGGCCGAAATTGGGAAACGACACAATCGCGTGCCGGCCGATCCGCAGCATGTGTTCCAGCACCGCCCGCGGATGGCGGGTCGCCTGCAAAGTCTGCGACAGGATCACGTAGTCGAACGCGTCGTCCGGATAGTCGCCGAGATCGGTATCGGCGTCGCCCTGAATGACGGCGAGGCCCTTCGCCACACATTCGTTCACGCCTTCGCGTGAGAGTTCGATACCGCGGCCATCGACCCCGCGGCTTTCGCTCAGCAAATGCAGCAATTCGCCGTCACCGCAGCCGACGTCGAGAACCTTGGCGCCGCGCTCGACCATCTCCGACATCAGGACGAGGTCGACACGGGCGCCGCCCGGCGTGCGCTCGATACTGGGAACGTTGAGATTGCTCATAGGCCGCGCGCCCTGGCAGCGCCGTCAAGGAACCCGCGCACAATCGCGAACAGTTCCGGTTCATCGAGCAGGAAGGCGTCGTGGCCCTTGTCGGTGACGATTTCGGCAAATGACACCCGCGCGCTCGCGGCATTCAACGCATGCACGATGGCGCGCGACTCCGATGTCGGGAATAGCCAGTCACTGGTGAATGAGATCACGCAAAAACGCGTCGGCGTCGCCTTGAAGGCATTGGCCAGAACGCCGCCAGAATCCGCAGCCAGGTCAAAGTAATCCATCGCGCGCGTCAGATAGAGATACGAATTGGCGTCGAAGCGCTCGACGAACGATATACCCTGGTGGCGCAGATAGGATTCCACCTCGAAATCCGCATCGAATGAAAAGGTCGGATTCTCGCGGTCCTGAAACTTGCGGCCGAATTTCCGGTGCAGCGCGGCATCGGACAAATAGGTAATGTGCGCGCCCATGCGCGCGACCGCGAGACCACGACGCGGATTGGTGCCTTCCAAATGATAGCGGCCACCGCGCCATTCCGGATCGGCCATGATCGCCTGGCGGCCGACCTCGTGGAACGCAATGTTCTGCGCCGAATGCCTAGTGGCGCAGGCGATCGGCAGCGCCGAGAACACACGTTGCGGATAGGAAGCGGCCCATTGCAGCACCTGCATGCCGCCCATGGAGCCGCCGGCCACCGAGAACAATTGCTCGATGCCGAGATGATCGAGCAGCATGGCCTGCGCCCGCACCATGTCGCGGATGGTGATAACGGGAAATTCCAGGCCCCAGGGCTTGCCAGTTTTCGGGTTGGTCGAGGCCGGCCCGGTGGTGCCCATGCAGGCGCCGACGACGTTCGGGCAGATCACGAAATAACGTTCGGTATCGATCGGCTTGCCGGGGCCGACCAGCGTTTCCCACCAGCCGTTTTTTTTGGTGACCGGATGCACATTGGCGACGTGCTGGTCGCCGGTGAGTGCGTGGCACACCAGAATTACGTTGGAGCGATCGGCGTTGAGCGTGCCGTAGGTTTGATAGGCGATTTGAAACGGGGCGAGGTCCACGCCGCTGTCAAGCCGCAACGGCCGGTCAGCGCCGAACGCCACGACATGCGAGGTCGGGTGATCCGCCTCCTGCGTGCCTTCGCCGCGCTCCGTCCCGTCCTTGAGCGGTTGGACAATGACCATCTTGATATTGACCCCCGGGGAGCTCCCCCCGCAACTGCGAACAACAGGCCATAAAAAAACCCGGCCTGAACAAAGGTTCGGCCGGGATCACATGTGTCCCCGGCCTGTTTAGCGAGTTATTTAACGTGGCTGCAAGCCGGCCGGCTCAAATGACCACGGCCAAAGACTTAGTCTCCGTCGCCGTATTCGTCAAGGCAGCCGCTGGTCGGCGGGGCGCACGTATGGATTTGCAAGAGCGTCACGTTTTCTTTGATTTCAACGCTCAGCCCTCCTATCAATGCCGCCATGGTGAAAGCACCCCAAACACCCGCGTTGGCGGACTTACGCAAGGAGATCGACCGGATCGACGAGGCGATGCATCAGCTATTGATGGAGCGCGGCGAGATCATCGATCGCCTGATCGCGGTCAAGCGCAGCCAGGACACGGGCACCTCGGCATTCCGCCCTGCGCGCGAAGTCGAAATGATGCGCCGGCTGGTCAAGCGGCACAAAGGTATTTTGCCGCTCGACACTGCCGAAAGCATTTGGCGGATCATCATCTCGACTTTTACCTATGTGCAAGCGCCTTTCTCGGTGCACGCGGATCTGTCGGCGGGCGATGCACTCATGCGGGATTCAGCGCGCTTTCATTTTGGATTCACGGTGCCATTCATCCCACATATGGGCGCAGCCGGCGTGGTTGCCGCCGTATCGGATTCCAAAGGCGACCTTGGCCTGGTGCCCGCTTCAGACGTGGGATCGGCGGGCGCCTGGTGGAGTGCGCTTGAGTTCGATGCCGCCCCCAAAATCATCGCCCGCCTGCCCTTCGTCGAACGGCCGGATCACCCCGCTGCATTGCCCGTGTTCGTTCTGTCCAGGGTGGCACCCGACGCCATGGCGACCGAAGCCGCTGTCTGGAGCATGCGCGTATCGGGCTGGAGCGCCAAGGCCGCGGAAGCCCTATCGGCACAAGCCGATTTCATTGCCGTGCCCGACCGCGCCTTCGACGGAGCCGCATTACTGGTGACCTTTACAAAGGATGCGGACCTCCAATCGGTGAGTGCGGCCTTGGTTAAGGCTGGCGCGACCGTACGCTCGACAGCCCTCGTCGGAAGCCACGCAACCCGCTATACGATTGCCGCCGACAAGGCTTGATCGTTCGGAAAAGCGTCCATGACTTCGAATCGCCCGCAACCGCGCCCCGGCGTGCTCGAGATTGCCCCTTACGTTCCTGGCAAGAGCTCTGCGCCCGGAGTCGCGAAGATTTTCAAGCTCTCCTCCAACGAGACTCCGTTGGGGCCGAGCGCGAATGCGCTCGCCGCATACCGTGCGGCGGCCGAACATCTTGAAGATTATCCAGATGGTCCGGCTTCGGCCCTGCGCGAAGCTATCGGCGCAGCCTTCGGACTCGATCCGGACCGCATCGTTTGCGGAGCGGGTTCGGATGATTTGCTCAATTTGATCGCACGCGCCTATCTCAAGGACGGCGACGAGGCGATCTATACGACGCATGGCTTTTTGGTTTACCCGATCGCAATCACAGGCACCGGCGCGAAAGCAATTGCTGCAGCCGAAAATGATTTCACGGCGAATGTCGATGCGATCCTCAAGGCGGTCACAGCAAAGACAAAAGTCGTATTTTTGGCCAACCCCAATAATCCGACCGGGACCTACGTTCCGTTCGACGAGGTCAAACGGCTTCACAAGGGCCTGCCTCCGCATGTGCTGCTCGTGCTCGACGCCGCCTATGCAGAGTATGTGCAGCGAAACGATTATGAGTCCGGCATCGAGCTGGTCGCCACCACGGACAACGTGGTGATGACGCGCACCTTCTCGAAAATTTATGGACTCGCGGCGCTTCGACTCGGCTGGCTATACGGACCGGCGCATATTGTCGATGCCATCAACCGCATCCGTGGGCCATTCAACGTCAATGCCCCGGCAATCGCTGCAGGAATTGCGGCAATTCGAGATACCGCGCATGTGGATCGCGCGCGTGCACACAATACGCATTGGCTTGCCTGGCTCACGGACGAGATCGGCAAGCTCGGTCTCGCCGTGACCCCGAGCGCCGCGAACTTCGTTCTTATCCACTTCCCGGAGGTCAAGGGCCGTACCGCAAAGGACGCCGACGCGTTCCTGACAAAGCGCGGGCTCATTCTGCGCCAGGTCGGCGCCTACAAGTTGCCAAATGCCCTGCGAATGAGCGTCGGCACTGAAGAGGCCAATCGTCTGGTCGTGCAGGCGCTCAGGGAATTCCTGGGGAAAGCAGCGTGAGCAAACCGGCCGCCCTCTTCAATCGTCTGGCGCTGATCGGCGTCGGGCTGATCGGCTCCTCAATTGCGCGCGCGGCACGCGCACAGGGCGCAGCACGTTCGATTGTCGCGACGGCGCGCTCTCCGGAAACGCGCCGGCGCGTTGCCGAACTCGGCCTTGCCGACCAGGTGGTCGAAAGCAACGCCGCGGCCGTCGAAGGCGCCGATCTCGTGATTGTCTGCATCCCCGTCGGCGCCTGCGGTCCGGTCGCCAAGGAGATCGGCCCTCATCTTGCTGCCGACGCGATCGTTTCCGATGTGGGCTCAGTCAAGGGTTCGGTCGTGCGGGACATGGCCCCGCACCTGCCCAAGAACGTGAATTTCATACCGGCGCACCCGGTGGCAGGAACGGAATATTCCGGTCCGGATGCCGGCTTCGCAGAATTGTTCGTCAATCGCTGGTGCATTCTGACGCCGCCAAACGGTACCAACCCGAAGGCTGTCGAAAAACTGGCCGCCTTCTGGCGCCTTCTTGGCGCCAATGTCGAGACGATGGCGGCCGATCATCACGACCTGGTACTCGCCATAACCAGCCATCTGCCACACCTGATTGCCTACACAATCGTCGGCACCGCTGATGAGCTTCAGACAGTGACCCGCTCGGAAGTTTTGAAATTTTCCGCAGGTGGATTTCGCGACTTCACCCGCATAGCGGCATCTGACCCAACCATGTGGCGTGACGTGTTCCTCGCAAACAAGGATGCGGTCCTGGAAATGCTCGGCCGGTTCAACGAAGACGTTTCGGCGCTAACAAAGGCAATTCGCAAAGGCGATGGTGACGCGTTGTTCGAGCAATTCGCGCGCACCCGCGCGATCCGGAAAGGTATTGTCGAGATCGGTCAGGATTCGCCGGCGCCGGATTTCGGTCGCCCGCATCCCGGCCTGCAACCACTGCCTAAGCCCTACGCGTCGGACAAGAGCTAAAACAAAGCCGGCGCGTTGCCGATCGGAATTGGGCCCAGAAAAATTGCACCGTCGGTGAAGCGCAATGGCAGTGTCACCGCGCGCTTGCCCTCAAGGGTCGTCTGTTCGCCAAGCATATTGATGCCGAGCGAGATATTTGCGCCCGCTTGCTGGCGCGCTACATCTCCCAGGCCGGGCGCCAGGCGGTCGAGAGCTCCGACGAGTTTGTCCATATTTGGCGATGTTTGCACCCGCTGCTGCGCGCCAATGGCCGCCAGAAACTGATCAAGGCCCGCCATCGTCACGCGCAGCTGACCCTCCAGCCGACCCTTGTCATTGATTGAGAGCGTGCCGGCGCCAATCGCGAGGATATCGCCCTGCTGGACGCGGAACTGGGTGATATCGATGCGGCCGCCCTCCGCCTGTATCTCGCGGAAACGAACGGGCCACGGTTTCGGTGAAAAATCGTTCAAACCACGAAGCACCGCAGTGACATTCGCATCGATCGGCTGAGCTGCGGCGGGATGCAATGTGGGGGCTGAGGCCTGACTGAGCTGCAGTGCAATTTCAATCACGGGCTTGTTTGCAGCCGAGCCTTCGGCCATTCGGCCGTGAATTTCGAGGTGCTTGGCCCGCAAAATATTCTGCCGTGCCGTTCCGGCGATGCGATCAACGGTCGGCCCATCAAACACGAGCGACGCTCGCTGGGGCGCCGCCGGCGTGCCGCGCACACTCGATTGCGCCAAGGTCCAGTTGGCGATGATATCGGGCGATTTTCCAGATTCACCAATGGTCAGTGGACCATGGATTTCGCTGATGAGCAGCCCGGGCTGGTACACCTGCGCGACGACCGTGAGGCCTTCTGCCCTCAGTTCGACCGGTGGCTGGTTGCTGCGGAACAACGCCGAAGCGCCATCGCAACTAACTTCAATACGGAATGGGTAGCCTCCGACATCCTGTGAGCCGCAGCTATAAACGCGTCCCGACCTTGCCTCCCGCTGGCGCCAGCCTTCGATTGCCTCTTGCGCCTTGGTGGCAGCAAATTTCCAGAAGCCGGTCCAGCCGACGATCAACGCCAGCACAATCAAAAGGAGAATTGTATAGCGGCGCCCGGTGCGGCGGCGAGACTGCAGGCTTGCTGGATTGCTCATCATTGGAATTCAAAACCTGCCGAATGCGGCGTTTCTGCGCCCGTGCCAGGCAATCGGGTTGCATGGAAGCTGCCACCCTGTTAGGCGAACGCAATTCGCCGGTCCCGTCAACGCCGTGGTCTCATTCGCCGCCACGATGAACGCACGCCCCAATCAAAGCAATGAGGACCTATGGGTCTTCGGTTACGGTTCGCTGATGTGGCGGCCCGGATTCGATTTTTTGGAGCGCCGCAATGCGCGTCTCGTCGGTGCCCACCGTGCGCTTTGCGTGTATTCGTTTGTGCACCGCGGAACCCCCGAAAAGCCCGGACTGGTGTTCGGCCTGGACCGTGGCGGCAATTGCCGCGGCATTGCCTATCGCGTCGCATCAGCACGGCGATCCGAAACGATCGAATATTTGCGCGCGCGCGAACAGGTTACTCGGGTTTACCGGGAGGCGTGGCGCAGGGTCTGGCTCGACGATGACCCACAAGAAAGCGTACACGCGCTTTGCTATGTCGTTGACCGCGGCCATCGCCAATATGCAGGCCAATTGAGCCTCACCGAGCAATTGCATTTTGCCCGCCAAGGCCACGGCCGCTCGGGCCCATGCCGCGACTACGTGCTTGCCGCTGTAAAAGAATTGCAATCACTGGGCATCCGCGACACCGAACTGCAAGTCTTGGCCGAACAACTCAAGGGTATCCATCAGTCGTCTAGCGGTTAATTCTCGCCCGATGACTTCAATCAATCGCAGATTCGTCCGGCCCCATTTTTGTCCGGCCCTCGGCAATCAAGCGCGCTGTCGCTGTCTCGATATCATTTTGCAGGCGCGCAAAGAATGTATCTTTGTCGAGTCCTGGTGGAATCGGATCAAGGATTTCAGCCACCACCGTGCCGGGGAAACGGAGAAGCGAGCGGCGCGGCCAGAACAGGCCGGAGTTGAGTGCAATTGGCACGCAAGGCACGTCTCCTGCCGCATAAAGATGCGCGACGCCAAACTTGTAGCGAGGCTCAGCACCGGCTGGACGGCGCGTCCCCTCCGGAAAGATAATGAGCTGGCGATTGTCGGCCAGCTCGATGCGCGCGCGTTCAATCATGGCCGCGAGCGCCTGTGACCCACCACCTCGATCAACCGGCACCATACGTCCTTTAATGGTTAGCCAACCGAAGATCGGAATCCACTGCAGTTCCCGTTTGAGGATGAACACGGGATTGTCGATCAGTGGAAGAAGCGCGAATGTTTCCCACGCCGATTGGTGTTTGGAAGCAACAATGATCGGGCCTTTTGGGATTTTCTCCCGGCCGCGGACTTCACAATCGATGCCGGCGACGACGCGCAGAAGCACAAGATTGACGCGACCCCATGATTTCGCCACGGCTACAATCGCGCGGTAGGGCATGAAAAAAGTCGGCAATGCGGCGATCAAATACACAAGCGTGTTTAAATAAAACAACACGTTGAAGGCAGTCGATCGCAGAAGTGTGACCACCACAACGCTCCTTTAGACGGCACTATCGGAATCGATTCGCATGCGGGTACATGCGAGCAGATATTTCATGTATTCGAGGAAAAGCAGACGCGCTGAGTCCCAATTCGACCACCAGGGTTCAACTTTTGCCTTTTCGGAAATCACCGGATAGGCAATCAGCGTGACGTCGGGAAGCTGGTGTGCAAGCTCGGCCATGGCCCGCGGCATATGCCAGTTCGACGTCACAACAATCAATGAATTAAAATTGTGTGCGCGCGCCCAGCGCCTGGTTTCAAGGGCATTGCCGAATGTATTGAGCGCCGAACGGTCGAGGTCGATGCAGCAGTTGAAGTATTTGGAATACAGCGGCGTAAGACGCGCAATCTCTCGCGCGCTAGTATCGCGGTGCACCCCGGTAATCAACAACCGCTTTCCGCGTTCGGTCGCCAATAGTTCGATTGCATCGGGGATACGTGCGGCAGCACCGGTAAGCGCCACGATGCCGTCCGCTTTATTGTCGACCGTCACTTCGTCTGCAGCGATGCGCGAGACAAACAAGCCGAAGCCGACCGCGAGCAGGAGGACCACCGTGGCGCCGGTGGCCATGGTCAAAAATCCTATCCAACGGGCAACCCCGGCCAGCATGTCAGTCGATCGCTTCCAACGTGCTGTTGACGGTATGCCGGGACGTTAACGCCGTCACCACCGCAATCAGCGCGACCTGGCACAGCACAGCGATATAACCAGCCAAACCAATTGAAAAAGACCCGAATAAAGCCGAGGTCTGGTCACCGCTCGCGGTGCCGGCAAACCACCGGCTGATGAGCCCGGCAAGCGCAAACAAAACAATCGCTGCGCCACCACCGATAGCGCCCCCTTGCAGGCCGAGCAGCAAGAAATGGTGCTGAAAGTTTCGAGCGATGAATCCATTCTTGGCACCGACAAAATGCAACACCTCGATAACCGCTTTGTTTGTCGCCATCGCCCCGCGTGTCGCGAAAGTGACCGACAATATTGTCGCGGCAAACATCAGAATCAATGCACCAAGGCCCACAGCGACGGCCGTTCCGGCCATGGCCCGCATGCGGTCGATCCATCCGCGATGATCGTCGAGCATGGCGCCCGGCACCTGTTCGGCCAGCACACGCCTCAATTGCGCAAGATCCGGTGTTGCGTCCGATGCAATCTTGACGATGATCAAACGCGGAACCGGCAGTTCATTGAGCGAGAGCCCAGTGCCCAACCAAGGTTCAAGTAATTTGGCTGACTCATCTTTCGAATAGGGCCGAACCTCTACGATGCCAGGAAATGCACGTGAGACCGACACGGCCTTGTCCACGAGGCTATCCACATCGCGACCAGGCGCCGGAATGACTTGAATGGTCACCTCACGGGAAATCTCCGACTGCCATTCGCCTGCCGCTCGACTGACCAGTATTGCCGCGCCAGTCGTGAGCGATGCCAGGAACGTCATAATTGCGACGACCGCGATAAGCGCACGTCCGGAAATGGAATTGCGTGGCACCAGCGGCGTGTCAAAATGCGGCAGCAACTCCTCCGGCTCGCGCATTGCCATGCTCAATTTACTCGGCATGTAGTCAGTCATTGTCTTCCTCAGTCGTAAATATGGAGGCGGCCGTCATGCAGAACGAGTCGGCGCGCGTCGTATTGATCCATTAACGCGATGTCGTGAGTGGCGATCACGACCGATGTCCCTGATTTGTTGAGTTCGACGAATAGGCGCAGAAGCCGTTGCGCCAGACTGGGGTCGACGTTCCCTGTTGGTTCGTCGGCGAGCAGCAATTGTGGCCGTGCAATCACCGCGCGAGCGATCGCAGCGCGCTGCTTTTCGCCGCCCGATAGTACGGGCGGCAACGCCCACATTCTCTCACCGAGCCCCACCCAATTCAGCAATTCGATCACTTCATCACGATAGCTGTCCTCGGGACGGCCCATCACCCGCAACGGCAACGCGACATTCTCATAAGTCGTCATGTGGTCGAGAAGACGAAAATCCTGAAAAACGATGCCGATGCGACGCCGCAGCGTCGCCACGGCGTCGCGTGAAAGGGTCGCGACGTCGTGACCAAACTGGGTGATCAACCCGCGAGTTGGCCGCATAGAAAGAAATAACAGACGCAGGAGGGACGTCTTTCCCGCGCCGGAGGGTCCGGTGAGAAACTGGAAAGAATGCGGTTCGATCCGGAACGTGAGGTCACGCAGGACCTCTGGCCCCAAGCCATAGCGTAATCCTACGTTCTCGAATCGGACCACCCCACCCCTCTCCAACTGATTCCCGCTACAGGCCCGCCGAATCGCTTCCCGGCAGCCCCAAAGGCCCATTGCCGAAATGTGGTCCCGCGACCCTCGATAAGCGCCGGGAACTGCGCTTTTACAAGATTATCACCGAGCCGCCATAGCAGCGCGGGGGAAAAGCCGGAAATACTCGCATTTCCGGGCCCCAGCATGGTTTCCGATCCATTAACGGACGGCTGGTACGTTCAGGCACCCACGTACCCTGACGATGCCATGCTGATCGCCTGTCCGAACTGCGCCACCTCCTACAATATCGAGCCGGCCTCGCTGGGCGCGGCCGGACGTACCGTTCGTTGCGCCCGCTGCAAGACCACGTGGTTCGCGAGTGGCCTGGAAGCGGCCCCGGAAATGACGGCGTCTGCAGACGATGCCCTAGCGGACGGCGAAACGCGCGCTCCGGTCGGCGTTATACGTCCTGATGAACCGGTCGCCGGCACTGCCGCAGATGCAACGTCCACTGAACATGACGGCGAAGTTGCGCGTCGGAGCGCAACCGCAGACGCCCCGCATCCGGAACCCGTGACCATCGCCGATGCGCCATCGGTAGTTCCGCCGATCGAACCGCCGACCGCGCTTCATTCAACCGCCAAATCGGAAACCGACGAAGCCGACAACTTCGTAGCACGACGCAAACGGTTGCAGGCGCGCCGGGTTAAAGCCCGCCGTTCTTCACACTGGACGGCCCTCATCCTTGTGCTGTTTGCATTCAACGTTGCACTGATCGGAGCGCGCAGCGAAGTTGTGCGCTTTTTCCCGCAGACAGCCTCTCTGTTTTCTGCGATCGGATTGCCGGTCAACCTGCGAAATCTGAAATTCGAAAATATGCGAATTTCGAAGGAAACGCAGGAAGGTTTATCCGCGCTTGTCATCGAAGGTAATATTGTCAGCATTGCAGGCAAGCCGACCGAAGTGCCACGCCTGAGGTTTGCCGCGCGCGATGCCGCAGGCCAGGAGGTTTACACGTGGAGTTCGATGCCGAGCCGCAGCACGATCGGCCCCGGCGAAAAGCTCGAATTCCGCAGTCGCCTTGTCTCACCACCTGAAAGCGCAACGGATGTCGTCGTCCGCTTCTTTGGCCCTCAGGACTCGGTCGTGGGAGCCAAATAAGGCGATGGCGCGGATCCTCATTGCCGAAGATGACGACGCCGTACGCAAATTCTTGATACGCGCCCTTGGCAATGACGGACACGATCTCACAGAAGCTGCCGACGGAGCCAGTGCGCTTGAGGCGCTTAATCAAGCCGAAGGCAACTTCGACCTGCTCCTGTCCGACGTAAAAATGCCGGTCATGGACGGCATCGCACTTGCGATCGAGACCGGCCGTAGCCATCCCGACGTCGCGATCATGCTGATGACCGGCTATGCCGATCAGCATGAACGGGCGCACGGGCTGGATGCGCTCGTGCACGACGTCCTTGCAAAACCATTTTCGGTCGATCAGATCATTGGCGCTGTGCGCGAAGCGCTGGTCTGGCGGCACTGACTTCTGTTGAAACTTTCCGTCAGAAATCCTTGAGCAGGCGCTCGATATAGTCCAGCTCGAGTTGCGGGCGAAAGCCTTCGCCAAAACGCTTGCGTAGTTCTTCCAGGATACGACGCGCTCGCTGGGCGTCGATCTCGCCAGGCACCTTCACCGTGACATCGTCCCCATAATCGCGGCCGCGCAACGGCCGCCCAAGCGGGTCGGTGTCCTGTTGGGCACGGGCCTGGCCACGGCCAGGCCGGCCATTGGGACCTGGACCCATGCCCTGCTGCTGCATCGATTGTGCAAGCCCTTGCGCGCCCTTGCGCATGGATTCCAACGCGCGGCCCTGGCTATCGACCGCATTATCGGCATCACCTTCGCCCAATTGGCCCTCGGCCTGGCCCATGGCCTCGCCGGCATCGCCGAGCTGGCCCATTTCATTGCCCTCGCCTTGCTGACCGGGTTGGCCGAGCCCGTGCTGCCGGAGTTGCTCCAACAACTTATTGAGGCGGTCGCGCAAACCTTGCTGGTCCTGACGCAGATCGCCCATCCTATTCTGGCCCTGCTGCCCGCGTTGACGATCCCGCCGCGTATCCTGGCCTTGCCGGAATGTCTTGTCGCGCAATTGCTGCTGCTTGCGGATCACGTCACCCAACTCGTCGAGCGCCGACATCATGTCGTCGTCGCCGTCATCATTGCCGGAGGCGCCGGGCCGCGCCATTTGCAGGTTTTCGAGCATTGACTGCAACTGATCGAGCAACTGGCGCGCGGCATCCTTATTGCCGGAACGCGCCATCTGCTCGAGCCGGTCGAGCATGCTCTTGAGGTCTTGCTGGCTGAGCGTACGGGTATTGCGGTCAAGCGGACGCGCGAGCTGCTGCGGATTCTTGCGCAATTCCTCCGCAAGCGCCTGGAGAAACTTGTCCATGGCCGCTCGCAGCTGCTCCATCAATTTCTTGATTTCCTCCTCACTGGCGCCGCGATCAAGCGCCTGGCGCAAAGCCTCCTGTGCCTGGCGCAACGCCTGTTCTGCCTGCGATACATTGCCGTCCTCCAGCTGGACGGCCATGTCCCAAAGTCGCGCCACGACCTCGCGCAAAGCGTCATCGCTCTTGGCGTGTTCGAGATCGTGATAGATCGAGCGCAATCCGAGATAGGTGCCGGACTCGGGAGTGAAACGTTCCGGCGCGATGCTCAGCACGTCAAGCGCCGTAAGGACCAAAGGCTTGGTCTCTGCATCGAGTGCCAGATTGCGACGCTGCTCTATCAATGCACGCGCCAAAGGCTTGACGAATATTCGTTGCGGCAGCGTCAGCTCGCGCGGCTGACTGCGTCCTTCATTTCCCGCCTCGTCGCGTGCCGTCAGCGTCATAATAACGTCTGCGCCGGCCCAGGCATGCTCAGTCAGGTCATGAGTGGTCTGCGCCGCACCGGAGCGCGTCCGCGCCTGCGGAAGCGTGAGCGCATAGTCCGGCGCCGTGAACAACGGATGGCGTGGCTTGCCGGACGATTCTTCATCCTTGAGCGCAAACGTGGCTTTCGCTTCGACGACGCCGTAGTCATCGTCCATCTTGTAATCAAGCCTCAACGTTCCGCGCGCTTGTCGTTCAGGATCCTTGGTGAGTTCAATTGTCGGCGCCCGGTCGGGTATGGCCGTGAAATTCCAAACCAGATCGCTGCCCAGCACCCCATGAACTGCGGCAGAGCCGTCGCCTTTAATGATCAGCCGGCGCTCCTCGGTACCAGCCGGCAGCAGCGCACGCGCTTCCGCCGGGGCGTCTTCAAGACCACCGTGACGCACAATTTCGAAGCTGACCTTTCCGGTCGCGCGGATCACCAATTGACTGCCCGCCGGGACAGCCACAGGTGCGGTGGCCTGCGCGGTATCACCTGGCCGCAGCCCCTGAAGCATGACCGGTGGCCGGCCGGTGTAAACCGGCGGCGTAATCCACGCATCGATGCGGAAGTTTGCCGGCGCGACAACACCGTGCCAGTCGAACGCCGCCGCAATTCGCTTGGATCGCTCGCCACCGGCGGCAAAGAAACTTGCCACCACCAGGATGAGCACGAGCGCGCGAAATGCCATTGGATCGCGCAGCGACAACCGCGGCGTCGGCCATCCGGCCTTGAATTTGCGTGCCGACAGCAACGCGTGTTCGACATGCGCACGCCACAGCGCCTGCGCCACCGGATCCTGACTATTCGCGGCAATATGATCCGCCACCGCAGTGGCGGGGCGATGCGTTTCACCGCTGCTGCGGTCAAGCCGGCGCAACCCGTCATAGATGCTCGGCAGGCGCAGAATGACGAGCGGAAGTGCCGCGGCAACGGCGGCAAAGCCGAAAACGAGAAGACCGATCGCGCGTGCCAGTGGCGGCAATGCCAACCAAAGACCGGCCCAGGAAAAGGCGAGGAACAATCCGCCGACGGTGGCGAGAGCCGCGAGAGCCGGCCAGAGCCGTTCCCACAAGATGCTACCGCGGGCGCGCGTAAGCGCCCGCGCGAGCAGAAGTCTTGTCGGCTGCGCCCGCTCGCGAGGCTGATCGTTCAACTCGTCCAAAAGCCGCTCCGCAGCATAGGCTCAGGAGAATCTGGTGCCGTCCATGTTAACACGTGCGGGACCACTGGGCCACGCGCACATTCTGCACTCAGAGCCAATCCGGCATGCGATCGAGCGCAATCAATTGGTCAACTTCAAGGCGCGGGCGAACCAATGCCCATTCTGTGCCATTGACCAGCACTTCCGGCACCAAAGGCCGGGTATTGTAGGTGCCGGCCTGGACTGCCCCATAGGCACCGGCCGTCATAATGGCGAGTAAGTCCCCATTTACCGGCTCCGCAATATCGCGGTTAATGGCAAGGAAATCGCCGCTTTCGCACACGGGCCCGACGACATCGGCGCGAATATGCCGTGCCGAGTGCGACTGCTCGGCAACCGGCCAAATCTCGTGGTGTGCGTCATACAGCGTCGGGCGAATGAGATCATTCATCGCAGCATCGACGACGACGAAATTCCGGGCCTCACCATGCTTCACGAACAGTACGCGCGTCACAAGAATTCCTGCATTCCCGACAATCAGCCGGCCGGGCTCGAAGATCAGCCGGCAGTCGAGGTCGCGCGTGGCCTGCTTTACAACTTTGGCATAGGCCTCGGGATGCGGCGGCGGTTCGTTGTCATCCTTGTAAGGAATCCCTAAACCGCCTCCGAGATCCACGTGAGATATGGAATGGCCGTCGGCACGCAGCACGCGCACGAATTCCGCAAGCAACGCAAAAGCATTGCCGAACGGATCGAGTTCGGTGATCTGACTGCCGATATGCATGTCGACGCCAGTGACTTTGAGACCCTTGAGCTTGGCGGCGCGGGCATAGATTTCACGTGCCCGACTGATTGGAATACCGAATTTGTTCTCGGCCTTGCCGGTGGCAATCTTGTGATGGGTCTTGGCGTCGATATCCGGATTGACGCGCACGGAAATGTTCGCACTGCGGCCCTTCGCCGCCGCAATTGACGACAACAGCTCGAGTTCAGGTTCGGATTCCACGTTAATGCAAAGAATGCCTTCGTCCACGGCGAGCGCGAGCTCGGCCGCGGTCTTACCGAGACCGGAGAACATGATTTTGTCGGCCGGAATACCGGCGAGGCGCGCTCGCTTAAGCTCGCCGCCGGACACCACGTCGGCACCGGACCCAAGTTTTGCAAGCGTGCGGACCACAGCCTGATTGGAATTCGCCTTCATTGCGTAGCAGACGAGCGCACGCACATCGGCAAACGCGCCGGCAAATACCTGGTAGTGACGGACGAGCGTTGCCGTCGAATAACAATAGAATGGCGTTCCAACCGCGGCGGCGAGCGCGTCCAGATTCACCGCCTCGGCGTGGAGGACGCCGTCGCGATAGGCGAAGTGGTGCATCACACGCTCAGTTGAGCAAGACGTCGAGAGGGATACGTTTATTCGGCCCCGCGGGGGCGAGCGGCCTCCCGTCGGGACCTATAACCGGAGGACTATATCGGGCGTCTCCAGCCGGGACCGATTGGTCGCCGGCGAGCGACGCGCCTGGTGGCGGATCGAGCGGGCCCTTTCGGCCACACGCCGCCAGCCCAAGCGACGCGACAAGCGCGCCTATCAGGGCAATTCTTAGCAGCGAACGGTGGCAGATCGGGTTCACGATACGCGCTCCTGGCCTCGAATGTACCATAGCAAAACAAGCAAAGAAGGCGAAGTCAGGGTTTCTCTTTCTGGAGCTTGCGCAGCCATTTCTTTGCTTGCGCGCGCACGTTTTTGGGCGCTGTACCCCCGAAGCTGGATCTGCTTTTTACGGAGCGGTCAACGGACAGAACGCTGAAAACATCGTCACCGATTCGCGGTTCGACTTCACGCATGGTGGCGAGCGGCAACCGATGTAAAGCAATCCCCGCCTCTGCCGCTTTGGCGACAATCCGGCCGGTGTGGTGATGGGCGTCCCTGAATGGAATTTTCAAAGTTCGTACCATCCAGTCGGCAAGATCGGTCGCGGTCGCATAGCCCTCGCCCGCCGCCTTTTTCATTCGTGCGGTCTCGGGCTCGAGATCGCCGATCATGCCGGTCATCGCCGCGATCGACAATGAAAGTGCCGCGAGGGAATCCATGGCACCCTCTTTGTCTTCCTGCATGTCCTTCGCATAGGCGAGCGGCAAACCCTTCATCACGATCAACAGTGCATTGAGCGCGCCAATGACTCGGCCGGTCTTGGCGCGAACGAGCTCGGCTGCATCCGGATTACGCTTTTGCGGCATGATCGAAGAACCGGTCGTGAACTTGTCCGATAGCCTGACCAGACCGGTCAGCGGGGAAGTCCATATGACGATTTCCTCGGCCAACCGTGACAAATGAACGGCCGTGATTGAAGCAGCCGCCAGCGTCTCAATGACAAAATCGCGGTCGGATACCGCATCGAGCGAATTCGCCATTGGCCGATCAAAACCGAGCGCCTTCGCCGTCATATCCCGATCCAGCGGAAACGACGTCCCCGCAAGTGCAGCGGCGCCGAGCGGAGATTCATTGAGACGCTTGCGTGCATCGGCGAAGCGGCCACGATCGCGCGCGACCATCTCGACATAAGCAAGGAGATGATGGCCGAAGGTTACCGGCTGCGCCGTTTGCATATGGGTCAGGCCGGGCATGACTGTCGCGGCATGGGTCAACGCCTTGTCGGCGAGTGCGCGCTGAAAGCCCGCGAGCGCGGCATCGAGACCATCGATCGTGTCACGCATCCACAATCGAAAGTCCGTTGCGACCTGGTCATTGCGCGATCGCGCGGTATGCAAACGGCCCGCCGCCTCGCCAATGAGCTCGGAAAGCCGGCCCTCCACGTTCATGTGGATGTCTTCCAG
>Ga0265325_10000688_pt1 | contig 24650 bp, 20 predicted proteins | sample 41420metaG_FD_202090 | JGI IMG/M metagenome (GOLD analysis project Ga0265325, IMG submission 202090) | Rhizosphere microbial communities from Carex aquatilis grown in University of Washington, Seatle, WA, United States - 4-14-20 metaG | ecosystem: Host-associated > Plants > Roots > Rhizosphere... | reverse complement strand
AATGCCGACAACGGGGCCACGTGCGACACGCCCATTCTCACGATCGACGTGAGCGGCGGGGGTTCGGCTTGCTTCACCGTTCCTTCGAGCTCGCAGGGCGTGTCTCTGCCGGCGCGGACGCAGGCGTCCGCCTTGCCGCCGGACGGAGGAACGTGCGCGGACATGGCCGGGATGGACCCGACGCAAGTGTCGAGCGCGCCAATCCGCTATTGCGACGTGCCCGCGGCTGGGGCGGGGTCGGTCTGCAACGGGAGCGCGCCGCCCGGCTTCATGGCTTGCATCGCGACGAGCGGTACGGTGGCCTGTCCGGCGGCAAGTTCCTTCAACACGAGGTTCGTCGTCGGAGACAGGGCGACCATCGCGTGTTCTCCGTGCACGGAATGCTCGGTCGCCACGACCTGCTCCAATCCGACAATTTCCGCGTACGACAATCGCATGTGCCGGGGTTCCCCCTTCGCCGTTCTTTCCGTCGACGGGGCGTGCGATCCGACCGCCGGTGGCGGAATGGGCGGAATGGGAATGGGCGGAATGGGAATGGGCGGAATGGGAATGGGCGGAATGGGAATGGGCGGAATGGGCGGCGGGAACCGTGGAAGCAACGTGCTCTCGGTTCAGTACGATGTCACCGAGACGACGACCTGCACGCCGGGAACCTCGACCGCCACGGCCCAGCTCACGAATCCAATTACGATTTGCTGTCAGTGACCCGTGCGCGCCGCGACGACCTCGTGCCCGGGATCGACCTCCTGCAATCCATCCGTCTCAATACGCGACTTGCGCTGGAGTCGCAGAGCCTGACCAGCGTCGGGCGCCGCGTAGCCGGTGATCAGGCGTGCGCCGCGGCGGTAGGTCACGTACGACCAAGCCCAGTTGATCATGACGACGAGCCGGTTCTTGAAGCCGATGAGATAAAAGATGTGCACGAGTAGCCAGGCCAGCCAGGCAATCCAGCCGGACAGACGGACTCGGCCGACCATCGCCACCGCGCGGCTTCGGCCGATCGTCGCCATCGAGCCCTTGTCCGTGTAGTGGAACGGCTTCGGCTCTTGGCCGTCGATGGACCGCCCGATCGACTGGGCGACGGCCCGAGCCTCTTGCATGGCGACCGGGCTCACGCCGGGAAGGGGCTTCCCGTCCTTGCCGCGAACGAGCGCCGCGTCGCCGATGACGAAGGCGCGCGGGTGCCCGGGCACGCTCAAGTCGTCGTTCACGAGCACGCGATCGGCGCGATCGAGGGCCACGCCGAGCGTCTTCGTGAGCGGGTTCGCCCGTACGCCCGCCGCCCAGAGAACGACCGAGCACGCGATGCGGTCCTCGCCCAACCGGACGCCGCCCGGTTCGATCGACGACACGCGAGCGCTCGTCCGGACCTCCACGCCGAGCTCGTGGAGCTGCGCGACCGCGCGCTCGGACAAGTCCTCCGGAAAGGACGCGAGAATTCTCGGACCGGCCTCGAGCAGCCGCACTCTCGTCTCGGACGGGTCGATGCTCCGGAAGTCGCGGTCGAGCACGAACCTCGCCAGCTCTGCCAGGGCCCCGGCGAGCTCCACGCCCGTCGGACCCCCGCCGATGACGACGAAGCTCAGGAGCTCCTCGCGCCGTTTCGGGTCTTGTTCGCGCTCCGCGAGCTCGAAGGCGAGCAGCACCCGCTGGCGGATGTCCACGGCGTCTTCGAGCGACTTCAACCCCGGGGCCTCTTTCGCCCAATCGTCGTGCCCGAAGTACGACGTGTCGGCACCGCATGCGACGATGACGAAGTCCCACGGCAGGACTGTGCCGTCGTCCAAGCGCACCGTGCGCGCGGCCAGATCGACGCGCGACACCTCTGCCATCAATACGGTCGCGTTCAACTGACGGTGCACGATCGAGCGAATGGGCTGCGCAATGTCCGCGGGTGACAGCCCGGCCATCGCGACCTGGTAGAGGAGCGGCTGAAATGTGTGATGGTTGGTCTTGTCGATCAGCGTGACGCGCACCGGCGACCGGGCGAGCGCTTGGGTCGCCGTCAGCCCACCGAATCCGCCGCCGATGATCACGACGTGAGGTTGCGGCTCGACATTCTGCGCCATGGGGCCCTCGGCGTGAGAACGTACGGGCGCGCCCGCGGGCGCTCAAGGTCCGCGGTCGATTCTCCCAATGCCGAGCGCACGAGCTCGGTCGCTCGCGTGGCGAGTGGCGATCGCTGGCGCTTTTTGCGGGCGTCCCTACGTTGACTGCGGCGATGACATCCCTCCCGCGCACCCGCTTTCTGCTCCTGGCTGCCGCGCTCGTCCTCTGGGCGTCGACGCTCGTCCGTCCGGCTCATGCCGGAACGCTCCACGTTCGCGATTCGGCGCACGTGCTCTCGGCCGAGGCCGTGACGCAGCTTCGGGCCGTCGTGTCACCCGCGCCGTTCGACGCGCGTCTCGCCTTCACCAGCGAGTACCCGGATGCGAGGGAGCTCGGCCGCTTCGTCGCGTCCATCACGGAGCCGGGGATGGTCGCCGTGGGCGTCGACCCGCAGCACCACCAAGTGCAAGTGCACTTCGGGACCGGGAGCCACATCGCGCAGTCAAACTGGCCCGCGATCGAGCGCGCCGGGAACGACGCCTTCCGCCACGGGGATTGGGAGGGAGGCGCGGCCGCCATCTTCCGCGCGGCCGAGGCTTCCGCAGGAGCGGCGACCACTGAGTTGGCCCCAACCGCGAGCCATTCGCTCATCGGCCCCGGTACGCTTCTCCTCGTCGTGGCCGGCGCGATCGGCATCGGCATTTACTTTGCGAGACGGCGCGCCGCGTATGGCCCCCCGCAGCCCTATGGCACGATGGGTCCAAACCCTGGTTACGGGCCGGGTCCGTTCCCCGGTCCCGGCTATCCGGGAACATCGATGCAGGGCGGAATGGGACCGGTGGGCGGCGGACTCATTGGTGCGGGGCTTGGCGGCCTCGCGGGCTACGAGCTTGGCAAGCTAGAGGGCGAACGCGAAGGGCGCGAACACGAGGACCGTTTTCGCGAAGACCGCGGCGGAACCTTCGACGAGGGCAGGGGTGGAAACGCCGACGAAGGCGGCGGCGGATCGAGCTGGGACGACGACGCCAGCGGCGGTTTCGACGGCGGCGGCGGCGATTCTGGTGGCGGCGATTCTGGCGGCGGCGGTTCGGACTTCGGCTAGAACGTACCGCTGAGGCCCATGCCCGCGCCGCTCTTTCCGAAGACCATCGGCCGCGGAAGAATCCAGGGCTTGGCGTAACCGTCTCGCATCAGAACGGTCTGAGGCGACGTCAGGCCCCAGACGAGCAGGATGGCGCCCGTGGTCTGTCCGAGCCCGTCCAGAATGAGGAAGAAGTCGGCGGTCGCGCTCGAAGATTGAGGGATCGTGATGAACGGGCCGAGCACAGGCACGAAGAGCCCGGTCACCGGATTGCTCTCCTGGGTCCCTTTCACGGCGTCGGTCCACACCGAGGCGACAAAGGCATTGATGAGGTAAAGGCTGCCGAGGGTGACGGCGCCGCCGACGATCGCGCCCGTTCGCGTGCGCTGCGCGGGGTGGTAGCCGAGGGGGATAGGCTCGCCGTCGTGCCACGCCGTGATCATGCGCGGACCGTCTTCGTGCACCACGACGTAGTGCTGCGGCGTCGGCAGGGGACTCGGTTGCGGCGGGAGACTCGGCAGCGGCGGCTGCACCTCCACTTGGACGGGGGGCGGGACCGCTGCGGCGTCCTGCGCCTGCGCGGCAGTGCTGGTCAGGGCCGCGGCGGCGAGCGAGGCGGTCGCGAGCCACCGATAGGCCCACGCGCGAGAACAGGTTCCGGCCGGCGTTCGGTTCATCAAATCCCTCCTATGAAACCGCCAGAGTACCGTGCGCTTCAAGGGCCGGATACGGTTTCGCGCGCCGCCGCTTCCACGCTCCCGCCATGGGTCGCACGACACCGGCGAATGCGCGCCTGTGTCGGACGAAACGCCACAAGGGAGGGGAAGGGGAGGCTTCCTTTACGACGTGGGACACGAGGTATCCCGCTGAAATCTGCCCCGCGAGCTGCCAGCGCCGCGCGCCTTTGACCTCGATCGGGGTAACGGTGAGTCGGTCGCTTCCGAGGACCGCGGCGACGACGGGTCGCGTTTCGACACCGCCCTTTCGAACCAGCTTCGATAGCGCCGTAAGGCGCTTGCGCGCACTGGCGACGATGGCGCTCGCATCGACGGCCACGGGCGCCGTGTGATCGAGCCGCCCAAGGTCAGACTTGAGACCCTCGATGCGAGAGGTCTCCTGGCGTAGAGCGGCGAGGAGCGCGTCCATCTCGCCGCCGCGGGCGATGCCGTCCGCGAGGTTCTTCGCGCGACGTTCGGCGGCATCCAGGTCGCGCTGGATGCGTGCTCGGGCGGACTCCATCCGCTATCGGCGTCGGTTCGCCCTCGTAGGGTCGGCCACCGTGGCGTCGTCCAGAGGCGGACCGGGTGGAATCAGTCACGGTGGCAAGTCGGCGGAGGAACGCTAGCGAGCTGACGGGCGCGACGAAGCCACCCAAGAGCGGCAACGGGGACGCCGAGCTCGCCGGTACCTACGTCGAAGTGAAGAAGGCCAGCGCTGCAACACTCAACCAGGTGAGGGCCGTGAAGTACATCCCGCTGGTTGCCTTCCACGAACCGACGGACACCTGGTACGTCGTTCCCGCCCACATCGTCGTCAGCTTGGTTGCCACGAAGGGGCGCGGTCAGCACTCGGAGAACCCCTTTGAGTCCGCCACGCTCAATATCTTCGCCCTCGGGAAGTACCGGGTTGCATCCGAAGCGGACCTGAAGAAGGCGACTATGGATGCGATCGCCGAGGCGAACAGGCACCCCGAGCTCAAAGAGGCCATGGATCGGGTGCTTGCCGACTCAAAGGCGCTTGCGGCGAGCTCCGTTGCCACCGTGAAGTCGCTGATCACGAAGCTGAAGCTCGCTCCCTGAATCGCGCGAGTGCGTGTGCCCTGTCAGAAGAGGGCAGCCTGAGCGACCTGCGGGGCCGAGACGGAGAAGCCTTCGCACTGCGGATGAAATTCGGCAAGGCGTGCCGCCGTCACGCGCACGGCCTCGGGATTGTTGTCGACGAGGACAAAGCCCCTTCCGTGGCGCGCCGCAGCCTCGCCCGTTGTCCCACTCCCGCCGAAGAAGTCCAGAACCACGTCATCAGGCCGGGAATGCACCTTGATGACGCGGTTCAGGACGCCGAGGGGCTTCTGCGTGGGGTACCCCGTCTTCTCGCGCCCGTTCGTCGGCACGATGGTGTGCCACCAGACGTCCGTCGGGGTCTTTCCACGCTCGGCCTTCTCTGCCCCCACGAGCCCAGGCGCCATGTACGGGATGCGATCCATGTCCTCGAAGTTGAAGACGTAGTTGTCGGGGTCCAAGGCGTACCAAAGGATCGTGTCATGCTTGCACGGCCAGCGGTTCTTCGGGCGCCCGCCGTAGTCGTACGCCCAGACGATCTCATTCATGAACCGGTCGCGACCGACGAGCTTATCGAGGGCCACCTTCACGTAGTGCACCTCTCGGTAGTCCAGGTGGACGAACAAGGAGCCGTCGGGTGTCGAGCAGCGCAGCGACGCTTCGATACGTGGCATGAGGAAGGACTCGAAGTCGTCGAAGCTGTCATCGTACGAGCCACTCTCGATCCTCTCGACGTCGTAGCGGCGCCCGCCAAACCCGCCGCGCATTCCCGGCCCCTCGGTCGCGGTCACCCGCATCCGGTCTCGCTTCTGCGCCTTTCCGGTATTGAACGGCGGGTCGACATAGATCAGCCTCGCGAAGCTCTGAGGGAGGACCGGCAGGACGTCTGCATTGTCGCCGAGGATGATTCTCTTCATGGGGCTCCGGCTACCCTACGCCCTCTCGATCTCGATGGAAAGACCTGCTGCAAAGCCGCTCGTCAACCTGAGGCAGGGCTCCCGCTCGACATGCCGAAGGGCGCGCCTCTAAGCTCGAGCCGCACGCGCCTTGCGCCGTGCAGCAGGTGAGCGATGGACCGGTCTCGCCCTCGCCGCGCTAGCGCCTCAAAGGTTGCACGCCGCGGTGGGTAGACGAGGGAGGCGCTGACCTGGTCGGCCGAGTAAAGGGCCGCGTAGGCGAGCACTTGATGAATGTCCGCTCGGTGCGCCTCGCGCGCATCGTCCGTGAAACGCTGCCAGCCCTGGTCGTCCAGCTCGGCGAGGTGGGCCTTGTACTTCGCGTCGACCACGTGGATTGCGCCATTCGTGCTCACCACGATGTCGGGTATGAGGTGGCCGAGAGATCGGTGCGAGGGATCGCTCCACTCGAGCGGGAAGACTGTCTCGCGCTTGCGCCCGCGAGCCGACCCTCGTTCCAGGGTGGATCACCCGAATGACGAGAGCTGGATCAGCAAGAAGGGGCCGCTGAAGAAGTGTTGTCCGCAGGCGCAACTCGCGACATTCGGCTGTGTCCTCCGTCTAGTGCCGCCCCCTCGTCTTAGGCCGCCACGAGCCGTCGCTTTCCGACCTTTTTCTGACCATTTCCTGATTTGACGGTTCCCAAGCCTCAAGGCTCGAGCAAGCGGACGACCCTGGTCGCCGGGGGCGCACGGCAGACCCCGACGTCTGCGGACGCAGCCTTTGGCGAGCTCACCCTCCGGCTTGAGCCGCTCACGAACGGCGTCCGAGAGGGGATTGCGCCGGAAGCGCGTTCGTCGTGGGCGGACCCGGCCCGTTCGCGAGGCCCCGGACAGGCCCCAGACGAAATCTGTTCACAGAGCGATGGGTGCAGGTGGCGGCGTCGAGCCCGGCGGGATCCTGAACTCTCCCCATGCGGGGATGAGATTGTTTACGGTGTAGTCCTGGTTCCAAAGGTAGATCGGAGCGAAAGTCGCAATCGTGCCGTCGGCCCCGACAACGATTCCCGCGATGTAGAGCTGCTCCTTTCGCTTGTCTTGGTTGCCTGGATCCATCGGCGACTGCGGGCTTCGGGTCGACGAGAACGCGATCCAATAATAAGTGTTTCCGGCCGAGTCTTTTTGAGGGACCGGCTCTTGCGTCGTCGGGTCCAGCGGATTGGGTGCAAACTTGGGCCAGGTGTTCTGCACTGTGTGGGGCAACGCGCCGGTGCACGCGACCGGGTCATTCGATCGCAGCGGCACTTCAATACTTCCTGCGCCGCCGTTGTACGCGACGACATAGATATCGGCCGCCGGGCTGCCGTACATGCTCATGCCGGTCGGAACCCGATTGAAGGCGATGAGCTGGTCATCGGGCGACCAAGCCGGGTAGTACTCGCTTAGTTCAGGGTCGGCGGCTCCGGGAAGCGGTGCGGCGATACCGCCTGCGCCACCATTGTAGGGGACGACGTAAATGTCCGAAGTGCAGTCCGAACCGCTCATCTCGCAGTCCATATGGCCGTCTTTGGTGCCCAGATTCGTCGAGGCGTACACGATGGCGTCGACGCCGTCGACGTTGTGACTCCAGTTGGGCCCGCCCGCGCTGTTCGGGTCGCCCGTGCGAGCAATGAGTCCCCAGCCGCCTCCGCCGGTGCTGGAGGCGCATCCACCGGAGAGACTGGTGCACGGCGTCGCCACCGGCAAAGGAGAGGTCAGCATCCCGGAACTCCAGGGCGAGTAGGCTGTGCCGGTGGGCAGCGCCCCCGTGTATTCGAGATCGAACCACGCAAGTTGAGAAACGACGCCGGTGGCCGATCCGGGCGACGCAGCCATAACTTGAGCCTCGGTTTGGTTCCAGGCGGCGCCGAGTGACGCGACAAGCTTGCGGTCGCCCGTTTGGTAGTGTGCAGGAGAGAAGGTCTGAATGCCCATCATGACCTGATTGACGCTGGGCGGCGCGTAATACCCGTTGATGTTTGGGCTGAGGTTCGAAGCGGCGCCCGGCGTCAGCCAGGTGGGCGGCGAGCCGACGACGGGTGCACCCACGGTCGTGTCCACCGACGCGAGCGCGACGGCCCAAGGCCACTGCGACGTGAACGATACGAATTTCCCGTCGGGCGTCGGCGTATGACACCCGATGCAAAACACCAGCTCGAACGTGGCCGGCTGGAGGTTGGCCGGCGGGGGCGGTTGCGCCCGCACTTGCTGCCGCACTTCCGCTGTCGTGAGCGCTGTCGTGGTCCCTTCGTCGCCCACAGTGAAGCCCTGCAGCGTCGTGCTGTTGGCCCCGGTCGCCGTCGCGAACGACGCCGTCGTCCAGTAGACGAGGGCTCCCTCGGCGATGGCGGGGGCGATTTGGAGCGTCGCCGTATTGCTGATGGCAGGCGTGCCGCCGCTCGAGCTGATGGCGCGAACCGTCACTTCGATTTGTGCCCCGATCAGGCTTCCGTCTTTATAGGCCGGCGTTCCGTAGGGGCCGGGCGGAGTCCAGGCGATCGTTTGCCAGATACTCTTGTCCATCACCCAGTACGTTTTGGTCGTGTAGACGACCAGGTCGTTGGCCTCGACGTCACTATGGAACCGAACTTCGAAGAGGTTTTGGGACGCAGATCCAGCTTTCCAGTACACGCGGGGACGCAGCCAATTCTTGGGGTAAAGAGCGCCATCGGCGGGCTCGACGAGACAAGGCCCGTCCTGCATCGAGCCGGTGCCGGCGGGCCCGAAGAGGGACGCCGCATCGCCTGGAGGCGCGCCCTTCGGGTCCAGGATTGCATTCGACGAGAAATCAGCGCAAGGCGAGGCGGGCGTGCACTGGGCCCCGGTCGGCGAGCGGTTGCCGCCGCTACTTGCGCTTCCCGAGTCGCCCCCTGCTTCCCCGGCTCCGGTTTCAGCGCCGCCACCCGCGTCACCGCCCAACGTTGCGTCGCTCGAGCCGGACGCGTCGCTCGAGCCGGACGCGTCGCTCGAGCCGGACGCGTCGCTCGAATTGGGTCCACCGCCGAAGCTCGCTACTTCACTGGCACCACCGTCGTCCACCAAATGATACTTCCCGTCGTCTACGATCACGTTGCAGCTCGCCATCAGCCAAGCGGCCAGTCCTGCGAGGACGATGAAGGTTGCCGGCCGCCTCATCGGAACCAGCCCTCGACCCCACCCGACGTTCCCCCAAACCACGGTATCACCCTAAGCGCGCTCCTGCTGGCCGACACCGGGGCGGCCGTTGTCGCCAAGAGGGCCGCTCCAAGACCGGCGCCCAGTATGCCGAAGCCGAAACCAACGTTCGAAATCCAGGACTGCGCGTGAAGGGAGTCGATGTCTCCCGTGAAAGCCTTGCCGCACGCGTACTGTAGGCAATGCGCGTCGAGAGACGATTTGGTCTGCAGCGCGAGCACACCGAATATAGACCCGACCACAATGCCTGCCGCGCCACCTCCGAACGCAACATACGTCCATGGCGACGTGGAAGCGCGTTTCGGCGTGTCGCTCTCTGGAGCGCTCGGAGCCCGCTCGAGTGGCTGCGCAGGCGCGAGTTTTGGAGACGCACTCGCACGCGGCGGCAAGCTGGTGGAAGTCGGCTCTCCCGCGAGGGCGGGGGGTGGCCCCATCGCGTCCAGTCTTGCAGCAATCAGCTGGTTCTTCTTCCCTTCGAGAATGGCGGCGACCTGCTGCGCTCTTGTCAGGTTTGGCGCTTGAAATGAAAATACGTGCAACCCGGGGTCGACGTCGATTGCCCGCCCGTCAAGCTCCGTCGCAACCACGATTCCATCGATGGCAACCGTTACGTGAGTAAGTACGGCATCCGACCCGTTCCTCGCGGTAATGACCACCGACGGAATGCTCAATTCGACTTGGGCCAGCCAGTCGGTGCAATCTCGGACCATTTCTCCCTGCATAAGCGTAGAACATTCGGGGCGGGCGCACACGCGCAGCTGGTCGCGCGCTTCGACGAGTTTTTGCTCGCTCCGTCGAGTTTGCGCAGCGACGTACGCGTCTGCACAGATTGTCTTGTTGTCAGCGCGCGCGACCGAGGCGGACGCTCCAACCGCGAGCAGGATTGCGAGGGCCCTTACGCGCATTACAGGCACTCCGGCTTAGGAATCCGTCGACCGGCGACGTCGATCGTGTACGGCGGCTGGCAGTTTGGCTTCCCAGGTGCTGGGCTCGCGCTGGTGCTCGTCGACACTCGTGAAGCCCTCAAGCCGGAAAGAACCCGATCGATGGCCTGCGGATCGTCGGTACCATCGTCGGTCGAGGCGTCCACGGTTCGTGACGGCATCGATCCTCCGCGAGGCGAACGATTGACCCTCAGTACCGCCGCGTCGACTCCAACGCGCGTCTCCGCGGTCGCCATTGGAATCGGTTCGGCGGATTTCAGCCGCTCAGCCGACTCAATGAGTTTGGACACATCGGGCCGCTCCGCACCAGATTGGCTCAGGGGAGCCGCCCCCGGATTCGGTGAGGGTATCGGCGCATCGCTTCCGTGTCGCAGCGTCAACACGGCCCCGACAGCGCCGACGACCAATGTCGCTGCTACGGCCCCAATGGCCACTCTGGCGCCGCGAAAGTGGCCGAGATCCGAAGCGCGGGAACCGCGTCTCTCGATGCCCCCGGTGGTCGTGCGTATCCTTTGGGCCCGCCGAGCCGCTGCGAGTGCAGTCGCCCGCGGGCCTCCCATCGGCAATGTCGTCGGGGGCGTTGGTGGTGGATTCGAAGGGGGCAGCCAGGGCGAGTCAGGCACGGTCCGTGCGATGGGCGTGAGTGCCGGCCTGGTCCCCGAAAGCGTCTCGCCGAAAGAGGAGAAGTAGGCATTCCCCAGCGCACTTCTCATCGCGCGTGCCGTGGGCCAGCGCATCGCCTTGTCGAATATCAGTGCTCGGTCAATCACAGCGGCAAGCGCCGGAGGCGTGTTGGGAGCCACGGAACCAAGCGACCGCGCGTGCCGGCTCCCCGCGTAAACGAGCATCTCTTGGATGGTCTCTGCCTCATGAACGTACCGCCCGGAGATCAAAGTGAACATGGTCGCACCGACCGCCCACACGTCGGTTTGTCCGTCGACTTCGCGGCTTCGGCCGAGCACTTGCTCGGGAGGCATGTATGCAGGCGTTCCCAGCATATTTCCCGTGCGCGTCATCGACATCATCGCGGCCGCTCCCGTCTCGCGAAGCCGCGCGATCCCGAAATCTAGGACCTTAAGCATTCCCTCGTGGGTGATAAACAAGTTCTCCGGTTTGATATCCCGGTGGATGATGCCTTTCTCGTGCGCGGTAGCCAGGACATCCAGCAGCTGGTGTGTCAATTCCGCCACTTCGCGGTGCGGCAGCTGCCGCCCCGCGCGCTCCCACCGGGCGTCCAGAGAATCGCCCTCAAGCAGCTCCATGACTAGAAATACAGACCCATCCTCCGAGGTGTCGTCATCGAGAACGCGCACCGCCCCGCGGTGCTCAACCCTGTTCGCGACGTAGCCTTCGCGAAGGAATCGCTCCCGCAGCTCCGCGTGGCCCGAGATGCTCGTGTGAAGAACCTTTACGGCGACGCGATTCCCATTTCGGTGCGTTCCCCGATAGACCGCAGCCATGCCTCCCACACCAATCAACTGCTCGAGGCGATATTTCCCTTTGAGGGTGGTCCCCACCCGCTGTGCGGCGGCAGCTCCGGCTCCATCCATTCTACGATCGGAGTCAACTTACGGGTAGATTGTCCCCGTTCGCAAGGGTACTGGAGGACGCATAACTCCGGCCGCGACGTTGGCCGCCTGGATCGCTGTCACAACATCTCCTGTCACTCGCGCGTGGATGCCGGTCTTCCCATCGTGGGGGCGCGCCAACTCCAATCAGTCCCTCGGCTGCCGGCGCGAGAGACGATCTCGCAGCCGCCGCTCGAGCAGCCGCTTCTCGCCTTCGTTCGTCACGCGAGAGATCGCTCTCTCCAAGTCGGGTCATGGGTCACCTCTCGTACGCTCGAGCATGTCCGCGCGCGCGGCGTAGAAGAGGTGATAGTCCGCGAGGGGTCGCTCGAGCACCTTCAGAGCCGCGAGGCCTGCGGAGGGGCCTGCGAGCATCGAGACGGCGACCGCTTCCGTTCAGCGTCACGACGCGCGAAGGCGAGACCTCCACGAGCGCGTCGTAGGCGGCGAGTCGACCGGCGAGCGAGCGCGTACCGTTCGGCCTCCGGCGCTATCGCCGCGAAGCCGCGCCGGACTCGTCGTCGCCCTCGTCGGTCGACCCCGGCTCGACGGTGAGAACGCCCGCCTCGCCGTTCACGAGGAGCGTTTCGTCGTCCACGACGATAAAGATCCGCGCAATGCCCCCTCGCGGACGACCGATCCACCGTTCGGTGACGCCATCGGCGCAGCGCAACGCCCTTTGCATTCGAGCGCTCATCGGGAAGACGGCGTCCCCCTTCCATCCGTGGAACTGCAGGGCACACCCCTGCGTTGTCCTGACGCAGGGCCACCGCGCGGGGCGGTCAATCCGGGATGCGACCGAATTTCCCCGCCTCGAAGTCGGCGATCGCCTGGACGATCTCGTCGCGCGTGTTCATCACGAAAGGGCCGTATTGAACGACGGGTTCCCCGAGCGGTTCGCCGGCGAGAACCAGAAGGGTCGACTCTTCCTCGGCGACCAGTTCGAAGGACTCGCCGTCGTTTTCGAAGAGCATGAGTTCACCCGCCTCTGCTTTCTTCCCGCCTGCAGCCAGACGGCCGGACGTGACGATCGCCATCGCGTTGTGCGCTTTGGGGAGCGGCAAGGCGAGGAGGCCTCCGGCGGCAAGACGAACGTCGAGAAGCGTCACCGGCGTAAACGTTCGCGCTGGGCCACGTGCCCCATCGAACGCGCCGGCGATCACCCGGAGCGTACCCGCGCCTTCCGGGAGCGGTGCCACCGGGATGTCGTTCGCCGTGAGCGATTGATACCCCGGAGCCGCCATTTTGTGTTTCTTCGGGAGATTCACCCAAAGCTGCATCATGTGCATGCGCCCGCCGCGCCGGGTGAACTCGCGCTCGTGGTACTCCTCGTGGAGAATCCCGCCCGCGGCCGTCATCCATTGAACGTCGCCCGGGCCGATGATGCCCGCGTTGCCGGCGCTGTCTCGGTGCGCGACGGATCCTTCCCAGGCGACCGTGACCGTCTCGAACCCGCGGTGGGGATGCCAACCGACGCCGCGCTTGCCTTCCTGGAGCGGGGCAAAGTCGTTCGGCGGGCCGTAGTCCATGAGTAGAAACGGACTGACGCGATCGGCGGGAAGCGAGGGCCTGGGAAAGTACGTGGCGACACGAAACCCGTCGCCGACCCAGTGAAAAGGCGTGCGTGGAAAGATGCCCGCGACCGAGCGGAGCGCTCCGCTTCGTTCCGTACCCGTCGCGGTGGGGACAGGAGCCACTTGGTTCATGCCGATCAAGATAAGGACGCCTGGGCGGCGCGAAAAGGGGCCAGCGGCTATAGCGGGTGGGGGTGAACGTCTGCGTCCTGGCGGTTTCTTCTTGTCCTACGTCTGCTAATGGAAGCGAGCCATGGCCCGGATTCGAGCGTCCTGGGACGAGTATTTCATGAACATCGCGCGAGAGGTGTCGACGCGGTCAACCTGTGACCGCAAGTTCGTCGGCGCGGTGATCGTGCGCGACAAGAGCATCCTCGCGACCGGCTACAATGGCAGCATCCGGGGCCTGGGGCACTGCGACGAAGAGGGCCACCTCATGGAAGACGGCCACTGCGTGCGAACGGTCCACGCCGAAGCCAACGCCATCGTGCAAGCGGCGAGGAACGGCGTTCGGATAGACGGCGCGGCCATCTACGTCACCGCGAGCCCGTGCTGGGGATGCTTCCGGCTGGTGGCCAATGCCGGCATCGGACGGGTGTGCTTCGGCGAGTTCTACCGGGATCCGCGCATCTTCGACGTCGCGACCCGTCTCGGGATCGATCTGGTCGATCTGTCGGGAGCGAAGGCGGAGCGGGCATGACGGCCGCGGCCGAGCCACGACGCAGCGCCCCACGCCTCTCGGTCGCCGTCGTGCAAGGCGGTCCTTCCAGCGAAGCAGAGGTCAGCCGATCCTCCGCGCTCGGAGTCTCGAAGGCGCTCGAGTCGGCGGGACACCAAGCCGTGCGGCTCGAACTGGACGCGTATCTCTCCGAGTCGCTTCGCACGGGGGGCTATGACGTCGTATTTCCGGTCGCGCACGGAGCCGTGGGCGAAGACGGCTCCCTTCAAGGGCTGCTCGAGGTGTTGGGGCTGCCCTACGTGGGCTCGGGCGTCCTGGCGAGCGCAATCGCCATGCACAAGCGCGTGTCGCGTGTTCTCTTCGAGCGCGCAGGGCTCCGCGTTGCGAAAGGAATCGCGGTCGGCCGCGGTGACGCGCGCGAGGCGGCGGCGCGCGCGCTCCGCGAAGTCGGCCGCCGGTTGGTCGTCAAACCTTCGGCTCAGGGGTCCGCGATCGGCGTCACCCGCCTCGACGACCCTGCGTCGGCGGATGAGGTCGCGCGGGCGATCGAAGCGGTGTGGGCGATCGACGAGTTCGCGATCGTCGAGCACTTCGCGCGCGGCCGCGAAGTCACGTGCGGCGTACTCGAGCTCGAACGGGTGACGGCTCTACCTCCGACGGAGATTCTCTCCCCGCACGATTCATTTTATACGTACGAAGCGCGCTACGCCCCCGGTCGCAGCGTCCACGTCTGCCCGGCGAATTTGGACCCCGAAGTCTTCCGAACGGTGCAGAGCGTCGCCGCGGCGGCGCACACCGCACTGACCTGCCGCGATCTGTCGCGAGTCGACTTCGTCGTGGGGGACGCTGGCGACCCCGATCTCGTGACGCTCCTCGAAGTGAACACGCTGCCCGGAATGACCGCGACGAGCAATTACCCCGAGGCCGCCGCCGTCGCCGGCTTCTCGATGCCGAGGTTGTGCGACGCCCTGGTGGGTCGCGCACATGCCCGTGGCCCGACGGCTCGCCTAGCGCCGGTTCCCCTTCCGCGCTGATTGAAATTGAGCCCTTTTGCGAATTCCGCTGCGCGGACATTCGCGCACGAGGTTGAGCGAAGAGCCTGGACATAAGGCTTGGCGGGGCACACTCTTTGATGAGAGGTCCCTGTACGATGGCCCGTGAGTCGCTCTTCGGCGAGCGCATCCTCTGGCGGGGGAAGTGCCGGGCGGTGACTGTGCCGTTCGTCAACAAGGTCATGGCCGTCGTCGGGGCCGTCGCCTCTGCCGTCACGCTTTGCTACGCGGTCGTCGTGGCGAAGTCGCTGGCCGCTCCGGTTGGCGGAATGATCCTTCTGGCGGCGTGGTGCGCAACCCTGGCGCTCGGAGCCTGGCGCATCCCGCTCTGGTGGCGGTCTCAAGTGGAGTACCTCGTCACGGACCGGCACGTGATTTGGCGGCGGGGTCCGCTCCGGCGTTCGATCGAGATCGCACAGATCAGCTACGCGCTCGTGCGCTGGTACGCGAACGAATCGTCGTTCGGCGACCTCGTCATCGTGCGCGCGGTGCCGACGGGCGCGCTGCGTCGAACCCTCACGCTCACGCTCTCCGATATCGAAACGCCCGACCGGCTCTGGGCCACGATTCGAGGGGTCGAGCAGAGCGCCCCTCTCGGAAGCTCCGACCGGCCCCTCGCGCAGCGCCTCGATCCGGGTGAGCGCGTGCTCTGGTCGGGAGCGCCGTTGGCGTCGGCATGGACGACGAGGCGGGCCGTCATGGCCGTCGCGGGCGGCGTGCTCGCGATCACCTTCGTGCGCTCGCTCGCCAAGTCGATCCCGACGCTCGCGCGCGTGCTGCAGCTGCACGCGCTGCCCCCGGCCCTCGCCGCAGCGCTGGTCGGGGGCGCCGCGCTCGGAATGCTCCTTCTTCTGGCGGTCTCGGTGGGCGTGGCCTACGCCGCGTGGCTGCGTCCCGCCCGCTTGGCGCGTGCGACGCGGTATTTCGTCACCAATAGCCGCGTGCTCATCCGGCGAGGCAGCGAGGAGCTTTCGCTCGACCGCTCGCGCATCGCCTACGTCATCGACGCCCCGTGGAAGAAGCTGCACGACGTCTTTCTCGTCTTGGACGGGCCCCAGGCGCGCGCCCTCGCCCCGAGCGGTGCGTTCGGCGGGGAAGACAACGACGACGCGTTGAAGCCGGTCTTCGCGGCGATCGCCGACGCCGACACCGTCGGCGAGATTCTCAGCCGGCGCGAGCTCGGCAAGGCCGCGTGAGCCTCGCCGGCAACCCTGCATGACGGTGCAATGCGCGGTAGCCTAGAGCGAGTCGTGCTCGGTATCGGAAGCGTCGTCAACGGAAAGTATCGGCTCGCGCGCCTGCTTGGCGACGGGGGAATGGGCTCGGTCTACGAGGCTCAGCACGCCGGCCTCGGGACTCGCGTGGCCATCAAGGTGCTCCATCCGGATCTCGCTCGGCGAACGGGATTGGTAGAGCGCTTCCTCCAAGAAGCTCGCGTCGCAGCGCAAATTCGCAACCCGCACGTCGTTCAAGTGACCGACGTCGATCGCACCGCGGACGGACAGGCCTACATCGTGATGGAGCTTCTCGAAGGAGAGCCGCTCTCGAGCGTCCTCGAGCGACAACCCAAGCTCCCGATTCCGACCGCTTGCGAGTACGCCTTGCAGGTGCTCTCGGCGCTCGAGGCCGCGCACGCGCTCGGCGTCATTCACCGCGATCTCAAGCCCGAGAACGTCTTCGTCACCTTCGCCGGCGGCAGACCCGTGCTCAAGCTCATCGACTTCGGCATCGCCAAGGCGCGCCGCCAGAGTCCGGATCAGAAGAACCTCACCGTGGCGGGTGTGGTGATGGGGACGGCGGAGTACATGTCCCCGGAGCAAGCGCGCAGCGCGGACAAGGTCGACGCTCGGGCCGATGTCTACGCGGCAGGAGTGATCCTCTACGAAATGATCGCCGGCTCCCGTCCCGTCTATGGCGAGGACGCGCACGTCATTGCGCTGAAGGTCGAGCGCGGTGAGGTGGTACCGCTCGTTCAATCGGCGCCGAACGTGCCGCGCGACATCGCGGGTCTCGTCCATCGCGCCATGGCGGCGCGGCCGGAGCTTCGGTTCGCGTCGGCCACCGAAATGCGGCTCGCGCTCGAAAAGGCCGGACGGCCAATCGCCTCGGCGACGGCCGCCGCGGGGGGACCCGATCGGGAGGGCTCGACGGCCGCGCGGTCCGCCGCGGGGGCGAAGGGCTCGACTGCGGGCATGCACACCGGACCCGCCGAGGCGGTGAACCCGAGCGAGCCCGAGGCGCCGGTGCGGACGCTCCGCGCCCCTCCGCTGGCAACGGCGTTGACTCCTCCCGGTTACGCGGGGACCCCCGTAGTTCCCGCTCCTCCAGCGGGCGACGGCCGTCGCCGCGGGCGCGGGTGGCTCGTCGCGCTGCTGGCGCTGCCCGTGCTTCTCGGCGCGGGCGTGGTGGGCGTGCTCGTGGCGACGGGCACATGGTCGTCCGCCAGCCCGCCCGCTGCGACCTCGCGCGGTGCGGCCCCGGCCGCGCTCGAAGAAGCGAAAACGTCCGAGGTAACCGGGACCACGGCCAGCCATCCTCCGCCGGTCAGCGACGTCCCCAAGCTCGTCCCGACCAGCAAACCGACGACTCCTGTCGGACCGCGTCCGTCGCCCTCCGCCCGGCCGGTCGCCTCCGCCGCGCTCGACGCCGGGGCGGTGGCGCCGCAGCCGTTCTTCCTGCCGACCGCGCTCCCGAGCGAACTGCCGACGTTTCCGAGCGCGCTGCCGTTCCCGACGAACTTTCCGTCTCCCTTCCCGAGTATGCTCCCCGCCTGGCCTCCGCCGGCGCAGCAGCCCTCGGCAACGCCTCAGCCGTCTTCCCGCCCGCCGGCGCCGGGCGGGCCGGGATACTGATTCAGGGCACGGGGTACGAGCCGAGGACTTTGAACGAGCGCGTACGGCGCTTGATTTCTTCGAACGCCGTCACGAGCGGGCGGTCGGTGAAGTGACCGGCCAACTCCACGTAGAAGAGGTAACTCCAGGCCTCGCTCCGCACCGGGTGGCTCTCGATGTTCGTCAGATTGATCCCGCGCTCGGCGAGCACGCGCAGCACGTCGAGCAGCGACCCGGCCGCGTCGCCGACGGTGAACACGAGGGACGTCAAGTCTTGCCCCGTTCGCCCCGAAGGCCGCGGACAGACGAGCGCGTAGCGAACGCGGTCCCCCACGCGGTCGAGAATGCTCCTCTGGCAGACGACGAGCCCGAACTGCGCGGCGAACGTCTCGTTCGCCACCGCCGCGGCGCCCGGCTCCTTCGCCGCGAGCTCGCACGCCATTCGCGGCGACCGCACGTCGACGACGGCGAGGGGCGGCTCGCGGCTCGCGAGGAAACGATCGCAGAGCGCATGATCGCCGGGCGTCGCGTAGACCTTCTCGACGTCCGCCGCGGCCTCCGTTCCGCCGACCAAGTGCAGATCGCACGTCGCGTCGAGCATTTCGGCGATGCGAAGGTCGCTCGCAAGGAGCGCCGAAATAGTCGATTGAACGGCTCCTTCAATCGACGTCTGAAACGGCACGACGGCGAATTCCGCACGTCGCCGGAGCACTTCGTCGAGCGCGGCGCCGGCGCTCTCGACACCGAGTAGATTCGACGCGGCGCCGAAGCGCCCGCTCGCCGCCGAGTACCCCGGGCCGCCCTCCAAGCCGACGTAGGCGACTTTCACCGGCAGTTCGAGCGCCAGACACGCGCCGAAGATTTCACGGAAAATGTCGCGAAGCGCCGCCTCGGGCATTTCGCCGGTCGACCGCGCCACGAGGTCTCGAACCGACGCGACGTCGCCTACCGGCAGCTGCGGCGCGAGATCTCGGCGCATTTCGCCAAGACGCCTCGCGGCCCCCGCTCGCCGGTCGAGCGCGGCCAGAATCTCCCGATCGATCTCGGCGATCCGGGTTCGCAGTTCGTCCACTTCGCGCTTGCCGTCGGCCACCCTGCAAACGTAACCCCGGGTCCGGCTTCGTGCAGCCCGGGCAGCGACATGGCCGAAGGGAGGGATTCCGGTACCCTCGCCGAGATGGCCCCGATCCCATCTACTCAAGAGCTCGAGGGCTTGCTTGGCAAGTATCGGGAAATACTCGCCATCCGAATGGCCGATGAAGTTCTCCACGAGGGTGCCGCGGCCATGCAGGTTCGCATGGCGCATCTGGCGTCGCGTTTTCCCGGATCGCTGCGCGAGCTCGACGACATGGAGCTCGACGAGATTCGCCAGCGCACCGGCGCGCTCGAAGCGGCGATTCGCGACCCGGCCGGGGTCCAGCGGTGGATGGCGGCGGTGAGCTTGTTCCACGCGCTGACGAGGGGCGCGCTCCGCGCGAAGCGCTGGTTGGCGGGCCGTAAGCGCGTGGACGCTGAACTCGAGCGCGCGTACGGTGCGTGGATAGACGGGCTCGACTATCCCGACGAAGCACGCGCCTGGGCCGGCGACCTCGCCTGCATCGCCACACCGCCGCGCGGCAAGGTGAGCGCGGCCGTCATGGCCCGGATCGGACGCCACTTCGGCACGACGGAGCGCGAAGCGATGCTGCTTGTATTCGGGGGGCTGCGGCGCGCAACGCGCCCTTAGCTGGAGGAAGCGGAGCTAGGCGGGGGCGAAGATGCCGCCGGCGCAGGGCTCGAGCCATCCGTCGACGCGGCTTTGGGCGCAGACTTGTCGGCTGGAGCGGCCGCGTCCGCCGTTGGTTTCTCGGCCTTGTCCGACGCGGCGGGCGCCTTCTCTGCCTTGGGCGAGGCGTAGAGGTCCGAGTACCACCCGCCCCCCTTGAGAATGAAGTTCGTGCCGGCGCTAATCAGGCGATGTGCCGTGGCTTTCGCGCACTTCGGACAGAGCTCGACCGGCGGCTCCGTAATTCGCTGGGTTTGCTCCCACTGGTTCCCGCACGCCGAGCAAGCGTACTCGTAGGTCGGCATGGGTTTACCGGTATGGCCCTCTTGGCACTCTGTCAAGTTGAGTGCCAGAGAGGTCCAAAGGCCCGACATGAAAGCGCCGAGCGCCGGGCGCCTCTCTTTCACGCTTGCCCTGAACGGGCGAACGGGAGATACAGGTGAAGCGTAGTGCTGATCATATGGGGAGTGACAAGATGTCGCGACGAAGCGGGGTAAACGGATGAAGATCAAGAAGCTCGAGCTGTGCGGCTTCAAATCGTTCGTCGATCGCACGGTCCTTCGCTTCGACCAGGACGTGTTCGCGATCGTCGGGCCGAACGGCTGCGGCAAGTCGAACATCGTCGACGCCATCCGCTGGTGCATGGGCGAACAAAGCGCCAGGCACCTGCGCGGCCGGTCGATGGAAGACGTCATCTTCAACGGCAGCGAGTCGCGGACGGCGCACGACCTCGCGGAGGTCACGCTGACGTTCGACAACGACACGCCGACGGAGCTGCCGCTCGAGTACAAAGAGTTCGCGGAAATCGCGGTCACGCGGCGTCTCCATCGAACCGGCGACAGCGAATACCTCATCAACAAAACGCCGGTGCGCCTCCGCGACGTGACCGACCTCTTTCTCGGCACGGGAGCGGGAACGAAGGCGTACTCGATCGTCGAGCAGGGCAAGGTCGGCCTCATCGTCAGCGCGAAGCCGGAGGACCGGCGCTTGCTCATCGAAGAGGCTGCGGGAATCACCAAGTTCAAGAGCCGCAAGAAGCAGGCGGAGCGAAAGATGGAGCTCACGCAGCAGAATCTGCTGCGCGTCGGTGACATCGTTGCAGAAATCGAGCGCAACGTCGCCTCGCTCAAGCGCCAAGCCGCGAAGGCCGAGCGGTTCGTCGCGTATCGAAACGAGCTCGAGGACCTTCAGCTCCACGTAGCCGCCCACAAGTACCTCGAGCTCGTGGGATGGATTCGGCTCGAGAGCGGCGAAGTCGGTCGAATATCTGAGGCGAGCGAGCAAGCTCGCGCCGAGGTCGATGCCCGCGACGCGGAGATCGAAGCGACCCGGCTCGACGTACACGCCGCCGAAGAGGTGCTCGACGCGGCACAAAATGCGAGCTTCGGGGCCGAGAACGCGGTGCGAGCCGAAGAGGCGGCAATCGCCCGGGCCAAAGACCGCGTCGCATCGCTCGAGCTCCGCGAGCACCAAGCCGCGGGCGAGAAGCACGAAATGGGCGACCACGCCGCGAGGCTCGCCGCCGAAGGGGCCGCGGTCGCACGCGAAGTCGAGGCGATCCAAAAAGAGGAGAGCGAGCAGTCGGCCCGTGGCGCCGAGGAGGACGCCAAGCTCGCCGACTTCGCGGGGGCGCACTCGATCGCCGACGCCCGCGTCCACGAGCGGCGGCAAGCGATCTCGAAGGGGCAAGCACAAATCGCGAGCGCGGAGGCGAAGCTCGTCGGGTTCGATCGCCGCCGGGGGGAGATGTCGGCACGGCGCGACAAACTCGGCGCGGAACGCGCGTCGCTCGATACGGCGCGCATCGAAACGGCCGCCCGCGCACAAGAGCTCAAGCGCTCGGCCGACGAAACGCGTGCGGGTCGGGTGACGACCGCGGCTGAAAAGACGCGACTCGAAGCCCGTTTGGTCGAGCTGAAGGAGCGGATTCAAACGCAAGAGCGCGCGCTCGAAGAGAGCAAGAACGAGCTGTCGAAGCGGCGCTCGCGCTACGGCGCCCTCGAAGAAATGCATGCGCGGCTGGAAGGGCGGGGCGCGGGAACCAAGGCGCTCGTCGGCACCCGCGACGCGTGCCTCGCCGGCCTCGTGGCCGATCGCGTGGAAGCGCCGCCCGAGCTGACGCAGGCGCTGGCGGGGCTGCTCGGGGCGCGGCTCGAGGACGTGGTCGTGCGCGACGAGGAGCGCGGCGTCGCATTGCTCGAGGAAATGGCGCGTGGAAAGAAGGGGCGCGCTTCGATCGTACCGCTGAATGCCCCCTTCGTTTCAGGAGCCAATCGGGAGCTCCCGACGGCGCTGGCCGAAGGGATCGTGGGGCGTCTGGCGGACGGACTGCGGTTTGCCCCTGAAGACGAAGGGCTCGTGCGCGGGATCGTCGGCGACGCGATCGTGGTGCGGGATCTCGCCTCCGCTCGGGCGCTTCGTGGCTCGGGCGTTCGGGCGGCGCTGGTCACGCTCGAAGGCGCCGTCTTCCATGCCGATGGGCGCATCGCCGGCGGGCAGGGCGACGCGGTCGCCGCCGGGATGCTCGAGAGCAAGCGCGAGGCGCGCGAGTTGGCCAAAGAGATCGAGCGCCTCGATCGGGTCGTCACCCATTGCCTCGAGGCCCACCAGCTCACGCGCGGCGAGATCGCCGAAGCCGGCGCCGCGCTCGATCGAGCGCGCCAGGAGGTGCACGCCCGCGACCTCGCGCTCGTGACGGCCGAGAAGGACCTTCAAAAGGCCGACGAGCGCCTCCACGGGATCGTCGCACGCCTCGACGCGCTGGCGGTCGAGGAATCGGAGCTCGAGCGGGCGCTCGCCGAAGCGGGCGCCGAGCGGGACGAAGCGGCCTCCGTGCTGTCCGAGGCCCGGGCTCGCGTCGAGATTGCCGAGGGAGAGCTGTACGACGCGGAGGCTGCGCTCGGTGAGGCACGCGACAGGCTCGACGGGCAGCGGCAGGTCGTGACGGCGGTGAAGATCGCGATGGCCGCGACCCGGGAGAAGCTCGCAGCCGCGCGAGGCACGGCGCTGCGCTTGACCCGGAGCGCAGGCGAGCTCGACGAGAGGGTCCGCAGGCTGGACGAGGAGCTCGTCACGAACGCCCGCGCGCGTTCCCAGACTGCGCTCGAGCTCGACGCGCACGCCGCACAACTGCAAATGGCGCTCGACCGAGCGCGCGAGACGCAGGACACGCTTGGGACCGCGCGCGCCGACTTCGAGCGGCTTCGCGGCGGCCTCCTCGAGCGTGAGATGGCGCTCAAAGAGTTGCGGGCCCGGTTCGACGCCTTGCGCGAAGAGCTTCAGCGGCACGAAATCGTCCTGCGCGAGAAGCAAGTCGCGCTCGAACACGTGCTCGGAGGAGTCGCCGACAAGTTCCGAGGGCTTCACTTGCCGCGGGTCATCGGCGACTACCACATGCGAACGCCCCCCGACGAGGTGTCTCACGCGCGCATCGACGAGCTTGTGCGCCTCATCGAGCGCATGGGCAGCGTGAACTTGGACGCGATGCGCGAACACGAGGAGAGCCAGCGCCGATTCGAGTTCTACACGACCCAGAAGGCAGACCTCGAGAAGGCGCTCTCGGATCTCACGCGCGCGATTCAACAGATGAATCGCGAATCGCGCCGCCTCTTCGAAGAAACGTTCGAGGCGGTCAACATCCGGTTCCGCGAGATTTTTCCGCGGATGTTCCGTGGCGGTCGCGCCGAACTGCGGATGACCAACCCCGAGGATCTGCTGGAGACGGGAATCGACATCGTCGCCCAGCCGCCGGGAAAGAAGCTGTCCAGCATCGAGCTCATGAGCGGCGGCGAGAAGGCCCTGACGGCCGTAAGCCTCATCTTCGCCATTTTCCAGATTCGACCTTCGCCGTTCTGCATTCTCGACGAGGTCGACGCACCGCTCGACGAGGCGAACGTCGCTCGTTACAACGAAACGGTTCGGTCGATGACCGACCGGTCGCAGTTCATCTTGATTACGCACCACAAGCGCACGATGCAGCTCGCCGACGTCCTCTACGGCGTCACGATGGGCGAGCCGGGTGTGTCGAAGATCGTGAGCGTGAAGATGAACGACGCCGCGGGCCAGCGCGTCGCCTCCACGCAGCCCGTGACCCCGACGCAAGCAGCCGTCGCCTGAGCTCTGCCGTTTGCGGCTTCGGTCGGGCCGGGCTAAGCGGTGCGCGCTGTGCCCGATTCCAAGCCCGAAGCCGCACCGAGCGCGCAAAAGAAGAAAAAGAAGAGCATCGCCACGATGCAGCGGGAGCTTCGCGATCTGTCCAAGCCCTCAGCTGACGCCCCCGAAAAGCCGCCGATTGACCTGAAAAGGGCCTTCGTCCGCGTCGGCGCAGTGGTGGCGGTAATCTGGGTGCTCGCGATCGCGACGGCGCACTGGAGCATCATCCCGGTCATCGTGGCCGCCGCAGTCACGGTGTTGGCCGCGGCGGCTGCGGTCTGGGTCGTGCGCTACGTCAACAAGTCGCGTGAGCTAGGCGCGCTGCTTCGTTCCGCCGGCGAGACCGAAGAGGGCCGGAAAGACGCGCTGAAGAGGCTCGAGACGGACTTCAAAAAGGGCGACGTACAGGCGACGATCGCCCGCGCGCAGCTCGAGATGCAGGACGATCCGCGCAAGGCGCTCGGGACTCTGGAGTCGGTTGACTTGACGAGGCAGATGGCGCCGGTGGCCGACCAAGTGCGCTGTACGCGCGCCACCATTCACCTTCAGCTCGGCGAGCTGCCCGAAGCCCGAGCGCTGGTCGACAAGATGGAGCTCGGCAAGCAGCAAGACGTGAAGACGCGTGCCATGTTCGCGGCCGTCGCCGCCGAAACCTGGGGTCGGACCGGCCAGGGCAAGAAGGCGACGGAGCTCTTGGACGTGTTCAACCCCGAGGACCCGGAGCTCGCCGAGATGCGCGTGCAAATGTGGCGAGCGCGGGCCTTCGCCTACGCGGGGGTCGGCGACATGAAGGGGGCTGGGCGAGCGCTTCGAAAGCTCGCGGAGATGACCCCTCAGCTGCTTGGGATGTTCGTGGGTGCCAAGAAAGTCCACCCCATGTTGCAGCAGGAGGCGCGGCAAATCCTGATGCGCAGCGGTGCGGTGCCGCGCAAAATGGTCAGACAAAAGCTGTGATGTAGAACCCTGGAGATTTTCGTCGAGACCGAGCGAGGCCGGCGGCGAGCGCGCGGAGCCTACTTCTGCAGGCGAGCACGCTCGACGCCGGGATCGCGATGGTATTCGGCGAAAA
>Ga0265325_10000686_pt1 | contig 24667 bp, 22 predicted proteins | sample 41420metaG_FD_202090 | JGI IMG/M metagenome (GOLD analysis project Ga0265325, IMG submission 202090) | Rhizosphere microbial communities from Carex aquatilis grown in University of Washington, Seatle, WA, United States - 4-14-20 metaG | ecosystem: Host-associated > Plants > Roots > Rhizosphere... | reverse complement strand
TCGGCCATCGTCAAGCCGGTCAGCGCGACACGCAGACGGTTGCCCGGCGGCTCGTTCATCTGGCCGAACACCATCGCCACCTTGTCGAGCACCTTCGACTCGTCCATTTCGTGGTAGAAGTCATTGTTTTCGCGAGTCCGTTCGCCGATACCGGCGAATACCGAGTAGCCGCCGTAGGACTTGGCGATGTTGTTGATCAGTTCCATCATGTTCACGGTCTTGCCGACGCCGGCGCCGCCGAACAGGCCGACCTTGCCCCCCTTGGCGAACGGGCAGATCAGGTCAATAACCTTGATGCCCGTGGGCAGCAGTTCTACCGATGGCGACAACTCATCGAACTTGGGCGCTTCGGCATGGATCGGGCGCTTTTCGTCGCCGACAATCGGGCCGGCTTCGTCGATCGGGCGGCCGAGCACATCCATGATGCGACCCAAGGTGCCGGGACCGACCGGCACGGAGATGGCGGCGCCGGTACCCTTCACCTTCATGCCCCGGCGCAAGCCGTCGGAGGAACCCATGGCGATGGTACGGACAATGCCGTCCCCGAGCTGTTGCTCGACCTCGAAGGTCAAGCCTTCTTCGGCCATGCCACCACCAGGCTCGTCAAGGACGAGGGCGTCGTAGACTTTCGGCATGCCTTCGCGGGGGAACTTGATGTCCACCACGGCACCAATGCACTGAACGATGTTTCCGCTGCTCATGGTCTTTTCCTTAATGACTGAATTTCGTTAGCCCGCAATCGCCGCCGCACCGCCGACGATCTCGGAGATTTCCTTGGTGATCGCCGCCTGACGGGCCTTGTTGTAAACGAGCTGCAATTCCTTGATGACGGTGCCGGCGTTATCCGTGGCAGACTTCATCGCCACCATGCGTGCCGACTGTTCCGAGGCCATGTTCTCGGCCACGCCCTGGTAGATCAGCGCCTCGACATAGCGGATCAGGAGGTCATCGACGACAACCCGTGCTTCCGGCTCATAGAGATAATCCCAAGAGCCCTGGGGAGTGCCCAAGCGTTCGCCGGTCAGCGGCAGCAACTGCTCGACCACCGGTTCCTGCTTCATGGTGTTGATGAAGCGCGTATAGGCGATATAGACGCGATCAAGCTCGCCCTTCTGGACGGCATCGATCATGACCTTGACCGGTCCGATCAGCTTCTCCAGGTGCGGCGTGTCACCCAGGTGGGTGACATGCGAGACCACGTTGGCGCCCATGCGCTGCATGAAACCCAGACCCTTGTTGCCGATGCAGGTAACACGTATCTCGGTCGCGCCGTCACGCTCCCATTGCCGCATGGAGTTCACCAACTGGCGCAGGACGTTGGTGTTGAGGCCACCGCACAAGCCCTTGTCGGTGGTCACGACGATCAAGCCGACCCGCGCCGGCTTGACGCCCGTCTCCTTGGCCAGGAACGCGTGCCGGTAGTCGGACAGCGTTGCCGCCGAGAGGTTGGCCGCCAGACGACGGATCTTCTCCGAGTACGGGCGGGCGGCGCGCATGCGATCCTGCGCCTTGCGCATTTTCGATGCGGCCACCATTTCCATCGCCTTGGTGATCTTCCGCGTGTTCTGGAACGAATTGATCTTCGTCCGGATCTCTTTTCCGACAGCCATGTTATCCGCCTAGGCCCAGTTCTTCTTGAACTCGGTAATCGCGGCAGCCATCTGCGCTTCGCCGTCCTTGTCGAGATCCTTGGTCGACTCGATCTTGTCCATGAGCGCCGCGTGGCTCGCCTTCATGTACTTGTGCAGTTCGCTCTCGAACGCCAGCACTTTGCCGACCTCGAGGTCGTCGAAGTAGCCCTGGTTGATCGAGAACAGCGAAAGGGCCATTTCGGCCACCGACAAGGGCGAGAATTGCGCCTGCTTCATGAGTTCGGTGACGCGGCGGCCGCGCTCGAGCTGCTTGCGCGTGGCATCGTCGAGATCGGAGGCGAACTGGGCAAAGGCCGCCAACTCACGGTATTGCGCCAGTGCCAGACGAACCCCACCACCGAGCTTCTTGATGACTTTGGTCTGCGCAGCACCGCCGACGCGTGACACCGAGATACCGGCGTTGATGGCGGGACGGATGCCAGCGTTGAACAGGCTGGTCTCAAGGAAGATCTGGCCGTCGGTAATCGAGATGACGTTGGTCGGCACGAACGCGGAGACGTCCCCGGCCTGGGTCTCGATGACCGGTAATGCCGTCAGCGAGCCGGTCTTGCCCTTGACGGCACCCTTGGTAAACCTCTCCACCCAGGCGTCATTGACGCGGGCGGCACGTTCGAGCAAGCGCGAGTGCAGGTAGAAGACGTCGCCCGGATAGGCTTCGCGGCCAGGCGGCCGGCGCAGCAGCAGCGAAATCTGGCGATACGCCCAGGCCTGCTTGGTCAAATCGTCGTAAATGATCAGTGCGTCCTGGCCGCGGTCGCGGAAGTACTCGCCCATGGTACAGCCTGAATAGGGAGCGATGAACTGCAGTGCAGCCGACTCGGCGGCGGTGGCGGCAACGACGATGGTATAGGCCATCGCGCCGTACTCTTCGAGCTTGCGCACCACGTTCATAACCGACGACGCCTTCTGGCCGATGGCGACGTAGATACAGATCAGGTCCTTGCCCTTCTGGTTGATGATGGTGTCGATGGCCACCGCGGTCTTGCCGGTCTGGCGGTCGCCGATGATCAGTTCGCGCTGGCCCCGGCCGATAGGCACCATGGAGTCGACCGACTTAAGGCCTGTCTGCACAGGCGTCGACACGGACTTCCGCCAGATCACGCCCGGCGCCACCTTTTCGATCTTGTCGGTTTCCTTGGCATTGATCGGACCCTTGCCGTCGATCGGCTGGCCGAGCGCATTGACGACGCGGCCAATCAGTTCGGGACCAACTGGAACTTCGAGAATGCGGCTGGTCGTCTTGACCGTATCGCCTTCGGTGATGTGTTCATACTCGCCCAACACCACTGCACCGACTGAGTCACGCTCGAGGTTCAGGGCCATGCCGAAGGTGTTGCCGGGGAATTCCAGCATCTCCCCTTGCATGACGTCGGCGAGGCCGTGGATGCGGCAGATGCCATCGGTGACGGAGACCACGGTACCCTGGGTACGAACTTCGCTCGTCCCTTGCAGGTTCTGGATCTTGCTTTTGATCAGTTCGCTGATCTCTGAAGGATTCAACTGCATTGAAATTCTCCTAACTGTTCAGGGCCGCATGCATGGCTGCGAGCTTGCCACTGACCGATGTATCGAGCACCTGATCGCCGACAACCACCTTGACGCCGCCGATCAGTTCCGCGGCAACGACAACCGAAAGCTGAAGCCTGCCAAAGCGGCCTTCGAGCAGCCCGGTCAGCGCCTGTAGCTGCTGCGCGTCGAGGGGAAAGGCGGAATAGATGACGCCTTCCTTGACGCCCTCCTCACCGCGCTTCATGTTGTCGAATTGGCTGGCAATCTCAGGCAGACAAGTGAGCCGCCCGTTGGCTGACAACAGATGGATCAAGTTGGCCAACTCCGCGCCTCCGTTGCCGGCTGCACAGAACAAATCCTCGACATCGGCGGCGGCAATATTGGGATTGCCGATCAGAGAAGAGGCGGCGGGGTCGGCGGCAACCTGTGCCAATCGGCCCAGCGCTTCCGACCAGGCCGGCAAGGCCTGCCGCTCGCGCGCCAGGCGGAACGCGGCCTCGGCGTACGGGCGGGCAATGGTGGCTAGTTCGGCCATGGGATCAGAGTTCCTGCTTCAAAGCGGCCAGCATGTCCGCGTGGGCCGTGGCATTGACCTCGCGCCGAAGGATCTTCTCGGCACCGGTCATGGCCAGTTCGGCTACGCGTTCGCGCAAGCCCTGCTTGGCGCGCTCAACTTCCTGAGCAATTTCGGCCTTGGCCGAAACGACGACCTTGTCCGCCTCAACGCGCGCTGCAGCCTTGGCATCCTCGATGATCTGTTGCGCCCGGCGTTCCGCCTGAGCCAGGATGTCGGTCGACTTTTCCTTGGTTTCGCGCAGAACGTCTGCCGAGCGGCGCGCAGCCAGCTCGAGATCAGTCTTGCCGCGTTCCGCGGCCGCCAAACCTTCGGCAATGGTTTTTTGCCGATTGTCGATGGCGGTTCGCAGCGGCGGCCAAACGAACTTGACCGTGAACCAGATGAAGATGGCAAAGGCGACCGCTTGTGAAATAAGGGTCAGATTGATGTTCATGTATCCACCGCTATCGTCGGATGAGTTTGCGTGGCAGGGGCCGCCGCGTGCTTAGTGGGCAGCTTGGATGACGGCCAGCAGCGGATTGCCGAAGGCGAAGAGCATGGCCAGGCCAACACCGATAATGAACGAGGCGTCGATCAGACCGAGCAGCAGGAAGACCTTCGCTTGCAGCGTCGGCATCATTTCCGGCTGCCGAGCGGCGGCCTCAAGGAAGCGGCTGGCCATGATGCCGATGCCGATACAGGCACCGGCTGCGCCAAGGCCGATGATGAGACCGATGCCGATACCGGTGTAGGCCTGGATCATCGCCAGATATTGAAGGTGTTCCATGTTTGCGTTCCTTTCTTAGGGAGATTGGGGTTAATAGAAGAGAAACTGGGTTAGTGGCTTTCGTGTGCCATCGCCAGATAGACCACCGTCAACATCATGAAAATGAAAGCTTGCAGGACGACGATGAGGATGTGGAAGATGGCCCAGCCAGCGCCGAGAATGGCGCCGAAGACGGTGCCGGCAAGGCCGGTAGCCGCCCACATGCCGAGCAGCAGAAAGATGATTTCGCCAGCATACATGTTGCCGAACAGACGCAGCGAGTGCGACAAAGGCTTCGACACGTACTCGATGATATTGAGCAGGAAGTTGGCAGGCCAGAGCAACGGGTGGCTGCCGAAGGGCGAACAGAACAGTTCGTGGAGCCAGCCGCCCAGGCCCTTGACCTTGACGCTATAGAAGAGCATCAGGAACCAGACCGCGAGTGCCAGGGCAAAGGTGGTGTTGACGTCGGCGGTCGGCACACTGCGAAACTTGTGCAGGCCAAGCATGGCGTAGAGCCCGGCCATCCAGTCGACCGGCAGGAAGTCCATGGCGTTCATCAGCAGCACCCAGACGAACACTGTCAGCGCCGCGGGAGCGACAAAGGCATGACGGTCGCCGTGGAAGATGCCCTTGACCTGATCGTCGACAAATTCGACGGCCAATTCGACGAAGGCCTGCCGCCGGCCGGGAACGCCTGAAGTGGCGCCACGAACCACCCACCAGAGAAAACCGAAGGCGATAACGCCGAGCAGCACCGAGACAGTAATCGTATCGACGTTCAGGGTCCAGAAATCGCCCGGCGCCACCGGCTGCTGAAGATAACTCAGGTGGTGGCTGATGTAGGAAGTGGGGGTCAGGGATTCGGCAGCGGACATGACGGTTCCGGTCGTTGGTTAGTCGCCGGAGATCGCAAAAGCGATGCCGGACAAGAATATCGAAATGATGAAGGCAATGAAGAACGCCGCCACCGAGAGGTCACGGTAGGCAGCGAAGCTGGCCCAGAGTAACAGGACCACAGAGGCAAGCTTGGCCCCCTCGGCGCGAAGTGCCGTGCGCACGGCGTCGCCCGCACCGATTGACCGGCGACGCGATACCAAGGCGAAAGTGAGCAGGCCGACGACGCCGATGGCGCCACCAAGGCAGGCAGACATGAAGGCGTTTGTACCAGAGACAAGCGCAGCGACCGAGGCAACGAGAATCGTCGCCATGGCTTGCCATTTCGCGGTAACGCGAAATGGCCGCCGAATACGCGACGCAAGCGCGGGCGAGGGCTCGAATACCGAGGCTTCGCTCACAGGACAATACCTTGCCCGTGCGCGGGCGCGTCAAACGTGCTCATGAATGTTGTCTACTGTCGGTCGGGGGCGGCGGCCAGATTGCTGCTGTGCAGCGTAAGAATTCCTCTAGCAGCCATTAAACCCTTGAATGTTAGCAGACCACGGAAATGCGGTCAACGGCCGCTAGCCGAAAGCGCTCTGCACGCCGAGTCAGACTCCCGCGAAAGCTGCCTCGATTTCAGCAAAGGTACGGGCGAATTCGTGGGCCGTCAGGTCGACGCCCAGCTGGCGGGCGATCTGCGACGCGGAGAAGATGCCACGCAAGGTTTGCTTGCCCGCCTCTTCATCACCTTCGATGACCAGCGTGTGCTGCCGACCGCAGCTCTCCAATGTCGCGACAATATGGCCAACCTGGGCGCGCATGACATCCTTGAGCTGAAGCGCCTCCATTTTGTCCAAGGGCGTCATGACGTCACGCACTTCGATTTCGTCTCGCTTCGCTCCGCGCGCCTGCGCCACTCGGACCGGCTTTTCCCCGCCCAGGTCGACGGCTGTGACGACGCCGGAGATGCGGCCGTTCTTTTCCGTCACCAGAAGCAGCCGGACGCCGCGCAGGATCATGGCTTGATGAGCCTGCGCCAGATTCGCCTGCGGTTCGATGGTGGCCGGCGGCATGCGCTCGAGGTCGGTCATGACCTCGATGGCCGCGGAGTCGATCTTGACGAAGTTGGGGTTGACCGCTCCCCCGACATAGCAACCCCCAGTGCACACCGTCACTTGCGACAGTGGTTTGAATCGGTCACGAATCATGTTGGTCTCCTAAGTGTGGTTTCTGATTCAGGCATTGCCGCGCAATCGCTGCAACAGGCCGTCGAGTTGGTCCAGGCTGAGAAAGCGGATACTAATGCTACCTGCACCCTTGCGATTGGCGGCGATTTTCACGGTCGCCGCCAAAGTATCCGACAAATCCTCTTCAAGGCGGATCAGGTCGCGATCGTCGGCTGCATTGGCGGTGGCCTTCTTGGCTGGCGGGTTCAACTCGAGCGCCACGTGGCGCTCGGTTTCGCGTACCGACCAGCCCTTGTCGACAGCGATTGCCGCCACACGTCCTTGCTCGCTCTTGGCCAGGGGCAACAGTGCCCGGGCGTGACCCATTTCCAGATCGCCCGCCATCAGCATGTCCTGCACCGGCTTGGCCAGTTGCAGCAGGCGCAATAGGTTTGTCGCTGCCGAGCGAGAACGACCGACCGCATCCGCGGCTTCTTGGTGGGTCATGCCGAATTCGTCTATCAGGCGCTGCAGGCCGCCCGCTTCTTCCAGCGGATTCAGGTCTTCGCGCTGGATGTTTTCAATCAACGACATGGCCAACACGGCATCGTCGGAGATGTCACGAATGATCACTGCAACTTCACCCAGGCCGGCGATCTGGGCCGCTCGCCAGCGTCGTTCGCCAGCGATGATTTCGTAGCGGCCGCTGCCGATTGGTCGCACCGATATCGGCTGGATTAGCCCCTGAGCCTTGATCGACGCGGCCAGGTCTTCCAGGGATCCCGGATCCATGCGTGTTCGCGGCTGATACTTGCCGGGCTGCAGTTTGCCGGTCGCCAAGGTATCCTGGCGTTGGCCTTCAGGCCCGGAATTGGCACTGAGCAGGGCATCCAGGCCGCGGCCGAGACCTTTGATTTTTGGCGGGGGCATGACTATTCCTTCCAAGAGTTGACGCGCTCGATCATTTCCGCGGCAAAGGCGAGATAAGCCTGAGCACCTTTCGCCGATGGATCGAACAGCACGCCTGGGATACCGTAGCTGGGCGCCTCGGCGAGGCGCACATTGCGAGGTACGACGGTCGAGAACACCTTGTCGCCAAAGTGGGCCTCCAATTGCGCCGAGACCTGGTTCGAGAGCGTCGAACGCGTATCAAACATCACGCGCAGCAGACCAATGATCTTCAGGTCGGGATTGAGATTGGCGTGCACCTTCTTGATGGTGTTGACGAGATCCGATAGGCCCTCGAGTGCGTAGTACTCGCACTGCATGGGGATGACAACGCCGTGGGCCGCGCACAAGCCGTTGAGCGTCAACAGCGATAGCGAGGGCGGACAGTCGATCAGGACGAAGTCATAGTCACTATTGTGCTGGGCCAATGCCTGCTTCAGACGCAGCTCGCGCTGATCCAGGGCAACCAGCTCTATTTCGGCACCAGCCAGATCCCGATTGGCCGGTAGCAGATCGAAGCCGCCGGTCGGCGATGCGACTTTCGCCTCCGGTAGTTCCGCAAGCCCGACCAACAAGTGATAGACGGAACACATCAGGCGAGCCTTGTCGATGCCACTGCCCATCGTGGAATTGCCTTGCGGATCGAGATCGACCAGCAAGGTACGCTGTCCGAGCTTGGTCAGGGCTGCGGCAAGATTGACCGTGGTCGTCGTCTTGCCGACACCACCTTTCTGATTGGCAATTGCGAATATATGCACTTAGTCCCTCCCAAGAACAATCAAGTGCCGTTCGGCGTCGAGGCCCGGAATACTCAGCCGAATGCTGTTGACAACCCGCCATGCCGCAGGCAGGGACGCAAGCTCGGTCTCCGGGTACACACCTTTCATGGCAAACAGTCGGCAAGACAGATGTCCGGCCTGGCGGGCAAAATCGCCGATGCTGGAAAATGCGCGCGAGACAACACCATCGTAGGTGCCCACGCAGTCCTCAACCCGCTGAGAGTAAATGCTTACATTGGGCAAATTCAGCTCGATCTTCGCCTGCCGTTGAAACGTCGTCTTCTTTTGATTGGCTTCAATGGATGCAATCTTCAATTCGGGTCGGCAAACGGCCAGTGGAATTCCCGGCAGTCCGGCACCGCTGCCAACGTCAGCAAGAGAGCAAAGCCCCGTCAAGTGGGGAAGCACAGCCAGGGAGTCCAGCAAATGGTGGGTCACCATCCGCTGCCGATCAGTGATGGCAGTGAGGTTGTAGGTATCGTTCCACTTGGCGAGCAGCGACAAAAATTTTTCCAGCGCTTCTTCCTGTCCAAGGGAAAGTTTCACCCCTAGCCTTGTTACCCCTTCGCGCAGTGTCATCATACCGTACGCTGCTTCTTCATATGTACCAGCAACAAGGAAATAGCCGCCGGCGTCACACCCTGAAGGCGCGAAGCCTGGCCAAGGGTGGCGGGCTTGTGTTGATTCAGTCGCTGCTGAACCTCGATCGACAACCCGCGCACTTGGCGATAGTCAAGATCCATCGGCAAGGGCAGTGACTGTTGGGCCTCGGCCTTGGCGACGTCTTCCTTCTGTCGCTCGATATAGCCGTGATACTTGGCCTGGATTTCGATCTGCTCAATCACCTCCGGATCGATGGCCGCCGGCGCCTGGCTGTCGAGCTGCATCAAGCCAGCGTAGGTGACCTCCGGGCGCCGGAGCAAGTCGATCAACCGGTACTCGCGCTCCAAGGGTTTGCCGAGCAAAGTGACCACCTTGGCTTCCGCAACGAGGCGCGGATTGACCCAGGTGTTCTTCAGCCGCTCCAGTTCCGCGGCTACGGCGTCGCGCTTCCGATTGAAGGCGCTCCAGCGCGCATCGTCGACCAATCCCAGACGACGCCCGATCTCCGTCAGACGGCCATCAGCGTTGTCTTCACGCAGGCTCAGGCGGAACTCGGCCCTACTCGTGAACATGCGGTAGGGCTCAGCGACGCCCCGCGTGATCAGGTCATCGACCATCACACCAAGGTAGGCCTGATCGCGTCGTGGACACCAAGGATCGTGCGCCGCAACGTGAAGTGCAGCGTTGATGCCGGCCAGCAACCCTTGGGCAGCGGCTTCCTCGTAGCCAGTGGTACCGTTGATCTGACCGGCGAAGAACAGGCCTTGTATCGCCCTGGTTTCAAGAGAGGTCTTCAGCTCTCGGGGATCGAAGAAATCATATTCGATGGCGTAGCCAGGCCGCGTGATATGCGCGTTTTCCAGTCCTCGGATCGAGCGCACCAGGGCGAGCTGGGTGTCGAACGGCAAGCTGGTGGACACACCCTGGGGGTAGTATTCGTGGGTGGTCAGGCCTTCCGGCTCAAGGAAGACCTGATGGCTGTCCTTATCGGCAAAGCGATGGATCTTGTCCTCGATTGACGGACAGTAACGTGGCCCAACGCCCTCGATGACGCCTGTAAACATCGGCGAGCGGTCCAAACCGCTGCGGATGATGTCGTGAGTTCGCGTGTTGGTGTGAGTGATCCAGCAGGGGATCTGGGTCGGATGTTGGTCGCGTGAGCCGAGAAACGAAAACACTGGCACCGGCGCATCCCCCGGCTGTTCCTGTGTGACAGAAAAGTCTATCGTTCTGCCGTCGAGGCGCGGCGGGGTTCCTGTCTTCAGACGCCCGGCGGGCAACCGCAGATCTCGAAGGCGCTCGGCCAGGGATATCGCTGGCGGATCACCGAAGCGTCCTGCCCGGTAATTCTCCAGGCCGACGTGGATAAGGCCGTTGAGGAAGGTCCCAGCAGTCAGGACAACAGCGTCAGCTTCAAACTGGATACCCAGCTGTGTTCTGACACCGACAACCCGGTCACCACGAACTTCGAGATCGTCGGCGCTTTGCTGAAAGATGCTCAATCCAGGCTGCGATTCCAGACGTTGGCGAATCGCCCTCCTATACAACTGGCGATCGACCTGAGCTCGGGTTGCCCGAACGGCGGGGCCCTTGGAGGCGTTAAGAATACGAAACTGGATGCCGGACTCATCAGTCGCCGCGGCCATTGCGCCGCCAAGCGCGTCAACTTCCCGAACCAGATGACCCTTGCCAATGCCGCCAACGGAGGGATTGCAAGACATTGCGCCTAGAGTTTCGATGTTGTGCGTCAACAGCAAGGTCCGGGCGCCCATGCGCGCGGCAGCCAGTGCTGCCTCGGTCCCAGCATGCCCACCGCCAATAACGATAACTTCGAAGCGTGTCGGAAACAGCATGCTGAGGAACGCGGGAATAAAGGAGGCGAATGATACTGCTATCTAGCGAAGAACGCCGACCGGGTGTTTCACGTGAAACCATGTTTCACGTGAAACATTCCGGCCACTAGTGTCGGCCCAAGCCCAAATAACTCTCGACCACGCGCGAATTCCCCGCCAACTCATCACCCCTGCCCTCCATGGCAATCTCGCCCATCTCAAGCACATAGCCGTAATCAGCAAGCTGAAGCGCCGCGCGCGCGTTCTGCTCAACCAACAAAATCGACACACCCTTTCGCCGTAGATCACCCAAGACGCGAAATATTTCCCTAACGATCAGCGGTGCCAAGCCAAGACTAGGCTCGTCCAACATCAGCAGCTTCGGCCGGGCCATTAGTGCGCGGCCCACCGCCAACATTTGCCGCTCACCCCCGGAAAGCGTTGCCGCCAACTGCCCCCGCCGCTCCTTCAGACGCGGAAAGATGCCGTAAACCCAATTCATGCCCTCGGCTTCGTCACCGTGCCCCAAGCGGCGGCGGAGGAAGCCACCGAGCTTCAAGTTGTCCTCCACGGACATCTCGCCAAACAGCTCGCGCCGCTCGGGCACCAACGTCATGCCCCGCCCCACCATTTGCTCGACCTCAACATGGGCATAGTCCTGACCGAGAAAGCGAATCGCCCCGCTCGTCGCGCCCCGCAGCCCCATGATCGCGGCCAACAACGTCGTCTTGCCGGCCCCATTCGGCCCAATCACAGTCACGATGCTGCCGCTATTCACGCGCAGCGACACCCTATGCAGGGCCTCCACTTTGCCGTACGAGGCACACAAGTCCCTGACTTCGAGCAGCGGCGTCGCCGTCATCTCAATCCATCCCACCAAGATAGGCCTCGATCACCGCCGGGTCGCTTTGAACCTCCGTAGGCAAACCCTCCGCAATCTTCTCGCCGAACTCCATCACCACCACTCGGTCGGCCAGCCCCATGACGAAATCCATGTCGTGCTCCACCAGAAGCACGCCCAACCCCTGGTCACGCAAGCGCCGCAACAGATCCGCCAACGCCACCTTCTCAAGATAGCGCAGCCCAGCCGCCGGCTCATCGAGCAGCAACAGGCTAGGATCAGCTGCGAGGGCACGGGCAATCTCAACCACCCGCTGCTGTCCCAAGGCCAAGCTGGCGGCGGCCTCGAACATATGCTCCCGGAGCCCGACACGCTCAATCTGCCGCGCCGCCTCGGCCAATATTGCTGCCTCCTCGCCCCGCTCCGCATGAAGCGCCGCCGCCGCCAAACCGCGACGACCCCGCAGATGCGCTCCGAGCGCCACATTCTCCAGCACCGACTGCCCGCCCAGCAACCTGACGTGCTGAAAGGTGCGGCTCACCCCCAGCTGGGCAATTGCCCGCGCCGACCAGCCATCGACACGCCGCCCACAAACCAGCACCTCGCCGGCTGTCGGCCCATCGACGCCAGTAATGGCATTGAACAGTGTGCTCTTCCCGGCACCGTTAGGCCCGATCAGCGCCAGAATCTCGCCCGCCGCAACCTGCAGGCTCACCTCGTTATTGGCCACCAAGCCGCCGAACTTCTTGACCACACGCCTAACCTCCAACAGCGGCGCGGCAATCTCCGCACGCGGCCGCACCGCCAACCTCGGCGCATCGGCCGGCGGGCACCGCCTCGCCTCGGCAAGCGGCACCACACGCAACAGCAGCGGCCAGATCCCATCTCGCGCTCGTTGCAGCGCCAGTACCATCATCAAGCCGAAGACGATGATCTCGAAATTTCCCGTCGCTCCGAACACGCGCGGCAGCCAATCCTGCAGCCACTGCTTAAGCAGCGTAATCAACCCAGCTCCGACCAGCGCCCCCCAAACGTGGGCCGCGCCGCCAAGAACCGCCATGAACAGGTACTCGATACCGATCTGCAGACCGAATGGCGTCGGATTGACGAAACGCTGGAAGTGCGCATACAGCCAGCCCGACACGCAGGCAAACAACGCCGCAATAACAAAAATCGCCGCCTTGTAGTGCCCGGTATCGACACCCATGGCCTCAGCCATGATGCAGTTGCCCTTCAGGGCCCGGATCGCCCTGCCCTGCCGGGAGTCGAGCAAGTTGTGCGTCAGCCAGACCAGCAGCAGCAGCACCACCCAGATCAGATAGTAGAACTGCCGTGAGTTCCGCACCTCGACGCCGCCGAGCTGCAGCGGAGGAATCCCGGACATGCCGGTATGCCCGCCGAGAAACGACAAGGTGCCAAACAAGAAATAGAACGAGATTCCCCAAGCAATCGTGCCCAAGGGCAGGTAATGCCCGGATAGGCGTACCGTCAATGCTCCCAGCGCAGCCGCAACGACAAACGTCACCACCAACCCAACCACCAACCCAATCCAAGGTGACCCGCCCAGCCAGACCAAAGCCTCGGGCAGATCTGTCGCGGTGCTCAAATAAGCCGTCGCGTAGGCACCCAGGCCGACGAAGGCCGCCTGGCCAAAAGACGTCATCCCAGCCACGCCGGTCAGCAACACCAGACCGACGGCGACCATGGCGTAGAGCCCGATATAGTTCAGAAGAGCCAGGTAAAACTCGGGCAGGGCCAGTGGCGCCAGCGTCAGCAGCGCCAGGAATATGGCGAGTACGGAACGCGGTCTGACCATCATTCCTCCTCTTCCACGTGCCGGGTCGTCAGCGAGCGCCAGAATAGGACAGGAATAATCATTGTAAAAACAATTACTTCCTTAAATTCAGAGGCCCAGAATGACGAGAAGGACTCCAGCATGCCAACAAACAGCGCCCCCGCCGCGGCGATCGGATAGCTGACCATGCCGCCGACGATCGCGCCAACGAAGCCCTTGAGGCCGATCAGAAAACCGGTGTCGTAGTAGATCGTCGTGATTGGTGCGATGAGGATGCCGGAGAGCGCTCCGATCGCCGCGGCCACCATGAAAGAAATCTTGCCGGCAGCAGTGGTCGAGATGCCCATCAACCGTGCCCCGACGCGATTGATCGCCGTCGCCCTCAGCGCCTTACCCCAAAGGCTACGACCGAAGAACAGACTCAACACAACCATTAGACAGGCGGTAACACCGACCACCCAAAGCGTCTGCCCGCTGACCGGGATGTCGAGGAGGTCGAAACCCGCGTCCGAAAACGCCGGCGTCCGCCAACCTTCGGCGCCAAAGAACAACAGGCCTGCACCGACCAGCGCCAGATGGATGGCCACGGAGACAATCAACAACACCAGAACCGGCGCCTCGGCCAGCGGTTGGTACGCCAGGCGATAGACCATCGGACCGAGTGGCACGACCAGCAACAACGTCGCAGCCACTTGCGCCGGCAGCGACCATTCTTGAGGCCGACCAAACTCGACCAGCATCGCCACCAACAGCGGATAAGCGACATTCCAGCCCAATACGTCGCGCCACCGTCGCAATCGTCCACGACAGGAGAAAAGCTCGACGACCGTCACCAGCGCGCCCCCGCCGAGCAGCAACCACAAGGTTCCCGGCCGGCTCCCCGCTTGGAAACAGGCCAGGGTCAAGGCGCCAAAGGCGACGAATTCGCCCTGAGGGATGAAAATGACGCGGGTCACGGTAAATACCAGTACCAGCGCCAAAGCCAGCAGGGCGTAGATCGCGCCGTTGACGATCCCCTCCTGGCCTAACAACAGGGCAATCTGCAAATCCATTGTATTGTTGCCAAATGAACAAGGGCGCCTGCTAACGGCGCCCTCGCGAACCAGCCTGGAATGGTACTACTGCTGCAGTTTCCAGGCACCCCCATCAATCATGACCATCACTCGCGCCCGTTGGTCAAACCCCAGGTGGTCGTGTGTCGACATATTGACGATGCCATGCGATACCGTGACATTCTTCAGGCCTTCCAGGGCATCGCGCAATGCGCTACGGAACTCCCTGGTGCCTGGTTGGGCCCTCTTCAGCGCCACTGGAATTGCGTTCTGCAGCAGAATCGACGCATCCCAGGCATGGGCACCAAATGTCGACACGTTGCCTTTGCCGTACGCCGCTTCATACCGACTGGTGTAATCCATCGCCACTTTCTTGATCGGATTGCCGTCGGCAAGCTGCGCTGCGACCAGCACCGGCCCAGCCGGCAGGTAGGTACCCTCGCAATCCTTGCCGCAGACGCGCAAGAAGTCCATATTCGCCACACCGTGCGTCTGGTAGAACTGCCCGGTGTAACCCCTTTCCTTGAGTGCCTTTTGCGGCAACGCCGCGGGCGTGCCAGCGCCGGCGATCAGCACCGCATCGGGCTTCGCAGCCATTATCTTGAGTACCTGCCCGGTGACGGAAGTATCGGCACGGTTGTAGCGCTCGTTGGCGACAATCTTCAGCTTGCGCGCTTCGGCGATCTTGCTGAACTCCTGGTACCAGCCTTCGCCATAGGCATCGGCAAAGCCGATGAAGGCCACTGTCTGGACCTTGTTGGTGAGCATCCTCTCGACCAGCGCGGTGGACATTTGGACGTCGTTCTGCGGTGTCTTGAATACCCACTTCACCTTCGGATTGGCCGGGTCAACGATCTTTGCCGACGCCGCCATGGAAATCATTGGCGTCTCGCTCTCAGCAGCGACGTCGATCATCGCCAGGGAGTTGGGCGTCACGGTCGAGCCAACGAGCACGTCGACCTTGTCCTCGGCGATCAGCTTGCGCGCATTCTTGACTGCCGTCGTCGTATCGGATCCATCGTCCAGCACGACGTAGTTGATCTTTTGACCACCGATGGTCGTCGGCATCAATGCAATCGTGTTCTTTTCAGGAATGCCCAGCGACGCCGCCGGACCGGTCGCTGACACCGTGACACCGATTGTGATGTCCGCATGGGCCAGCGCCGCCAAACACGCCGAAAGCGTGCCAACTACCAACAATCTGCTTTTCATGAGTCTCCTCCCAGGAATGGCGCCAATATGTAATAAGTTAGGCGAAGGTATCGTAGCCGAATTTAGCTACCAGCGCCACGCTGACACTCAGGAACACCCACCGCACCAAGCCGCCGCCGTGCCGCAGCGCCAGCCGCGTGCCAAGCACCGCGCCAGCAATGTTGAAGGCCGCCATGGTTAGACCGATGGGCCACAAGACGTTACCGCTGGGGATGAAGTACGTCAGCGCGGCGGCATTGGTCGCCAGATTGACGACCTTTGCCGCACTTGACGCCTCGAGAAAATCCATGCCAAACAGGCCGACAAAGGCGAAAATCATGAAACTGCCGGCACCGGGGCCAAAGAAGCCATCATAGAAACCAAGGACGACACCGACCGCAACAGCGACCCAGCGTTCCTTTGCTGCCGGCAGAGAACGCCGTGACAAGCGGCCGAAATCCGGCTTCATGGCTGTGTACGTCACGACAGCAATCATCAGCGCCAACACCAGCGGCCGAACCACCTCCCTGGCCAACCAGGCAACGGTGATGGCGCCGAGGAAGGAACTGACAAATGCTGCCGCCGCAGCTGGCGCCGCGATTCGCCAAGGGATGCCGATTCTCCGGGCGTAGCGCCAGGCGGCATTGGCAGTACCCAGGATGCTCGACACCTTATTGGTACCAAACACGGTCGCCGGCAGTTCTGCCGGCATAGCCGCAAACAGCGCCGGCACCTGGACCATGCCGCCGCCGCCGGCAACGGCATCGACAAATCCCGCCAGCAATGCCGCCAGCGACAATACCGCCAATTCAGTCACCGTACCAAGCCCCTCATTGGCAGGAAGGAGCGCAACTCTCCACGACACGCGCGCATCGGCCGACGCCCCTATTTCCCAATGCAGAAACGACCGAATATCTCGCCAAGCAGGTCGTCAGCAGTAAATTCCCCAGTGATCGCGGACAACGCCTCCTGGGCCAAACGCAATTCCTCCGCCGCCAGTTCAAGGCGCCCAACCTCATCAAAGGCGGACTCAAGCCTGCGACCAGCCTCGTTCAACGCCCGCAGGTGCCTCTCGCGTGCCAGGATCAAATCCTCGCCGCAATCCAGCCAGCCGGCGACCCTGAGCAACTCATCGTGCAGTAGCGCAATGCCCTCTCCGGTCTTGGCAGACAGTCGAAGATGAATCTGACCTCGTTCATCGAATCGCGCCGCTTCGCTGCGCGCCAGATCGCACTTGTTCTCTATCACGATGCGCTCGACACCGGGTGGCAAGCGGCCGGCCACGGCACGATCCGCGGGCGTCAGGCCAGCCCTGGCATCGACGATTTGCAAGACAATGTCTGCCCGGGCAATTTCCTGCCAACTGCGCTCGATGCCTATCTTTTCAACCGGATCGTCGGTGTCCCGGAGTCCGGCGGTGTCGATGATGTGCAGCGGAATGCCTTCGATCTGGATCGTTTCCTTCACTGCATCACGGGTCGTGCCGGCAACCTCGGTCACAATCGCCCTATCTTCGCCAGCGAGGCGATTGAGCAGCGAGCTCTTGCCGACGTTGGGCAATCCGGCAAGGACCACCGTCATGCCGGCACGCAGCAACGCCCCCTGGCGCGCCCGCTTCAATAGATCAGCTAGCTCCGAGCGCAAGCGATCCAGCCGCGGCAGCAGGTCCGTATCCCGCACTGGATCCAACTCGTCCTCAGGGAAGTCCAGGGTCGCCTCCACCAGCATGCGCAGCTCAATCAGCTGATCAACAAGCGCATTGACAGTCGCGGAGAAGGCACCTGATAGCGAGCGCACCGCCGATTGGGCCGCTTGCGTCGTACTGGCGTCAATCAGGTCAGCGACAGCCTCGGCTTGCGCCAGATCGATCTTCTCGTTGAGAAAGGCCCGCAACGTAAACTCGCCGGGCTGCGCCAGGCGCGCACCAAGCTCACAGCAGCGGGCAAGCAGCTGGCGCATGACAACCGGACCACCGTGACCCTGAAGTTCGAGCACGTCTTCGCCGGTAAATGAACTGGGCGCAGGGAAATACAGCAGGATACCAACATCGATGACCTGGCCTGCGGCATCCCGAAACTTGGCCAGCGTCGCCCGCCTTGGTACAAGAGGGCAGCCACACAGCCTCTCGGCCAACAACCCAAGGTCGGCGCCTGAGACGCGAACAACTCCAATTCCGCCACGGCCCGGCGCCGTGGCGACTGCCGCGATCGTGTCAGGACGCGGATTTACTGACGGCACTGGCACCGATCATGCGGTTGACCTGCCACTGCTGGGCGATAGACAAGAGGTTGTTGACCGTCCAGTACAGAACCAGCCCGGAGGGGAAGAACAGAAACATCCCCGTGAAGACAACCGGCATCAGCATCATCACTTTCGCCTGCATCGGATCGGGCGGCTGCGGATTCAAGCGATTGCTGATGAACATGGTGGCGCCCATGATCAGCGGCAGTATGAAGTAAGGATCCTTGATCGACAAATCGGTGATCCAACCCAACCAAGGTGCACCACGCATCTCGACCGTTCCCAACAGAACCCAGTAGAGAGCGATGAACACAGGAATTTGCACCAGGATGGGCAGGCAGCCGCCGAGCGGATTCACCTTCTCCTTCTTGTACAACTCCATCAACTCCCGGTTCATGCGCTCCTTGTCGTCGGCGTAGGTTTCCTTGAGCTTCTGCATCTTGGGCGTCAGCACGCGCATCTTGGCCATCGACTTGTACGAGGCCGCCGATAGCGGGAAGAACGCCAGCTTGAGGGCAATGGTCATGACGATGATCGACCAACCCCAGTTGCCGATGAACGAGTTCAACCACTGCAGCACCCAGAAGATTGGTGCCGCAATCACGGTCAGCCAACCATAGTCGACCACCAGATCAAAACCGGGAGCGATCTTCGCCAGCTTATCCTGCTCCTGCGGCCCGGCAAACAAGGGTACCTCGATCTTTGCCGAGCCACCGGCGGGAATGGTCGCCATCGACAGGATCAAACCAGCGGCAACCTTATCCTTGCCGATCTCGCGCAAATAGAATTCCCGTTCCTCTTTCCCGGCCGGCAACCAGGCACTGACGAAATAGTGCTGCACCATGGCGACCCAGCCATTGTCCGCATTGGCTGGGACTTTGGCCTTGTTCTTGGCCACATCGGCAAACTCGACCTTGTGGTACTTTTCCGCATTGGCATAGAACGCCGGACCGGTAAAAGTCGAAGTGCCAGACCCTTCTCCCTCCGGGGCAACATTGTCTCGGGTCAGCTGAAAATAGGCGTGCGCCGCGACGCTGGCAGTACTCTGGTTGTCGATTTCATGTTCAACGCCGATCAAGTAACTGTCGCGTCGGAACACATAGGTTTTGCTGACCCGAATGCCATTCTCGCCGGCTGCCGTGAGCCGTACGCGCAATTCATCACTCCCCGGCTTCAACTCCTCCCTGGCGCCTGGCAACGTCCACAGGCTCCGGTGGTTGGGTAGGCCAGTGCCAATAAAGCCACTTTGCGCGGCATAGCTGTGTTTGCTATCGAACAGGATGAAGTTGTGCGCTTGATCATTGGTCGCCTTGTGCTGCTTCAGCACCAGGCGCACCAAATCGCCGCCTAGCGCCGAAATCTCGGCAACGTAAACGTCTGTTTCGACGACCGTTGTCGCCGCCTTGCTGCTATCGGCACCAGTCATCGATTCTGTCGCTGCCGCAGCGACCGGTACCGTGCCTGTGGCTGACGGCAACGGAGCACCCGTTGGGGCGTTTGCCGGAAGCGGTTGTTGGACGCTTGTCTGGACCGTTGGTGCCAAAGGCATGGGATGGGAATACTTCTGCCACGCATCCCACAGCATTACGAGAGAAAAGCCAAACAGCAGAACGAGAAATAAACGTTGGTTATCCATTGGCAGTAGCGGAATCAGGGGACGGGGTCAAAACCACCGGGATGCCATGGGTGGCAGCGCCCAATGCGGCGCGTAGTTAACCATAGGCCTTTGACAATACCATGGCGGCGAAGTGATTCGATAGCGTACTCCGAGCACCGCGGGTGAAAGCGACAACTGCGCCCCAGCAAGGGGCTGACGCCATATTGGTAGAGACGGATGACCACCACCCATGGCAGTAGCGTCCATTTCATGGCTTCAAGCGTAGCATTAGTTGGTCCAATTCATTGCGCCAACTACTTTTTGTTTCCGCGCTAAGTTTTCCACCGCGGCCAACGTTGGCCGTCAAGCGAACAACCAGGTCAACACAAGGCAATTGCTTGTGGATGGTACGAAAGGCTTCCCTGCTCAAGCGCTTGAGTGTATTGCGGACTACGGCACGCTTTGCCAAGCGCTTGGGAACGATCAAGCCGAGTCGAGCCGTTGCTCCACCAGCACCGCGATAGCGCACCTCGAAATGCCGGCCGCGAAGCTTCAACGGACTCGCCAACACCGCTGCAAAATCCGCGGACTGCCGCAGGCGGTGGTCAGGCCGGAAAACCATGGTCCCGGCCTCCATCAGTTTGGTGCTGCTCAGACCCCGAGACGTTGCCGGCCCTTGGCGCGTCGAGCACGAATTACCGCCCGGCCACCACGGGTACGCATACGTACAAGGAAGCCGTGAGTGCGCTTGCGCCTCACGACTGAAGGTTGATACGTCCGTTTCATGGCCAATACCTCGTCAAGATAAACGGTAAATTACAGCGTTTTCCGGCTCTATTGTCAAGGTCGATTTTCTCGGCGCCTTGTGGATAACTTACCACGAAACAGCTAAAATCCCTCTCGCTCAATGAGTCGTCAATCGCTGCGCTAAACCACAATAATTATATATTAATCAAACAGATAAAGTTCAATGAAGCCTGCTGTACGCACCGATTCCGACGACCTTGCGGCCTTAGTTTGGCCCACCTGCCTTGAACAGCTCCAGTCCGAGCTTCCATCCCAACAGTTCAACGCCTGGATCAAATCACTACGCTTGACCGTGGACGACCAAGGCAAATTGTCGCTGATGGCGCCCAACCGTTTTGTCCTGCAGTGGGTTCGTGAGCGCTATTGGAACAGGATTGAAGATTTGTTGCGGCAGATGTGCCCCAAGAGCAGTGAGATTTCCCTTCACCTGGACACCGATTTACCGGTTGTCAAGGAAGACGATGGCGCAAAAGAAACTCCTGCCGTACTTGTGGTCGAACCGGCCAGTCCGGTCAATGGTGTGCGCACCCAGCGCAATACCGACCCCACTTACGACCGCACCCACCTCAATCCGGACTTCACCTTCGATACTCTGGTTACCGGGCGATCAAATGACCTCGCCCGTGCCGCCGCTCAGCAGGTTGGTTTGAATCCAGGAACGTCCTACAACCCACTATTTGTCTATGGTGGCGTCGGTCTGGGCAAGACTCACCTGGTCCAGGCTCTTGGCAATGAAGTTTGGAGTTTGAATTCCAATCGGGTCGTTCGTTATGTTCACGCTCATGACTACATCGCTGATGTCGTTCGCGCCTACCAGCAAAAAGCCTTCGATACTTTCAAGCGTTACTACTGCTCTCTCGACGTCCTCATCATCGACGATATCCAATTCCTCAACGGCAAGGATCGTACGCAAGAGGAATTCTTTTTTGCCTTCAATGCCTTGATTGAAGCCAAGAAACAGATAGTCATCACTTGTGATACTTACCCAAAGGACATCCAGGGCCTTGAGAATCGGTTGATTTCCCGCTTCGACTGGGGCCTGACAGTGCAAGTCGAGCCACCGGAATTGGAAATGCGGGTGGCAATTCTCAAGAAGAAGGCCGAAACCACACAAGTTGTTCTCGGCGACGACGTTGCCTTTCTGATCGCCAAAAATCTGCGCTCAAATGTTCGAGAATTGGAAGGGGCCCTGAATCGCGTCATTGCCTTCTCGCGCTTCCACGGCCGCGACATCAACATCGACGTCGCCAAAGAGGCTCTCAAGGACGTCATCGGCGCCCACAACCGCCAGATAACCCTTGAACTCATCCAGAAATATGTCGCCGACTACTTCAAGATCAAGGTTGCCGACATGTACTCACAGAAGCGCACCCGCGCCATCGCTCGCCCCCGCCAGGTCGCGATGTGGCTGGCGCGGGAACTTACTCCCCATAGCCTACCCGAGATCGGCGATGCTTTTGGTGGTCGCGACCACACGACCGTTCTCCATGCCTGCAGAACCATCACCGAACTGCGCGGCAAGGACGGCCAGCTGAACAACGATCTGCATATTCTTCTCCAATCCATAAAGGGGTGATTAATGCGAGGATGTTTTGTGGATAACCTACCATTCTTGCCAATTGGCAAACTTTACCCACATTCCCCCACATCATTCAGCCAGCCTTACCCCCAAGGCAGTAAAATCCACATGCTCATGACGGAAAAGCACAATTTGCTGTTATCCACAAGAATCGCCCTTATTCATCAGTCTCAGAGGAGATTTTAAGAATGCTCCTATATAAAGGCCCTCGCGACCAACTTCTGATTCCTCTGCAATCGGTCTGCGGTATTGTCGAGAAGCGGCACACCTTACCCATTCTCTCGAATGTCCTGATCGAGAAGGACGGGGAACGGCTGACCTTGCTGGCGACGGACATTGAAATCCAGATCAGGACGGCCACGACGGCTGTTGGCAGCGAAGCAGCAGCGCTTACCGTCGCTGCACGCAAGCTTCAGGATATTCTGCGTTCTTTGCCGGAAAGCGCTGAGATCAGCCTTTCCCTGGATGACAAGCGACTTCAACTTAAGGCTGGCAAGAGCCGCTTCAATCTGCAGACGCTGCCAGCAGAAGACTTTCCACGAATGGCTTCGGCGGACGGCCAAAGCACCAAGATCACCGTTACGCAAAAGCAGTTCAAGCGCCTGTTGGCCCTTGTCCAGTACTCCATGGCCCAGCAGGACATTCGCTACTACCTGAACGGTTTGCTCCTGATCGTCAATGCCGGCGAAATGCGCGTTGTCGCCACAGACGGCCACCGCCTGGCCTTTGCCAGTGAAGCCTTAGCGACGAGCGACTTACCCCGTACCGACGTAATTCTGCCGCGTAAAACCGTCCTTGAGCTTTCGCGCCAACTTGCCGACAACGATGAACCACTGGAAATCGTCATCATGCCAAGCCAGGTGCAGTTTCGCTTTGGCGATATCGAGTTGGTTTCCAAGTTGATCGACGGCAAGTTTCCCGATTACGAACGCGTCATTCCCCAACACCACACCAAGGTTCTTACCCTGGCTCGCGATGTCTTGCTGCATTCGCTCCAGCGAGCGGCCATTCTGACCAATGAAAAGTTTCGCGGTGTGCGTCTGGTTCTCTCCGATGGCAGCCTAAAGATCATTTCGACCAATGCCGAGCAAGAAGAGGCTCAGGAAGAAATCGAAGTCCCGTATCAGGGCGAGGGTCTGGACGTCGGCTTCAACGTGACCTATCTGCTTGACGTCCTCAATAACATTTCGCTTGAGACCATCGAATGCCGCTTGGCTGACGCAAGTTCCAGCGCCCTATTTACCTTGCCCGACAACGAGCGCTTCAAGTATGTCGTGATGCCAATGCGCATCTAACCTAGGAAGTTCAATGACGCAGGACAAGCAGCCCAGCCCAGCCAATGGTGGCTACGATGAAGATTCGATTCAGCAACTCGAAGGTCTTGAAGCGGTACGCAAGCGGCCCGGCATGTACATCGGCGATACCTCCGATGGTACCGGCCTCCATCACATGGTTTTTGAAGTCGTCGATAATGCCATCGATGAAGCCTTAGCTGGATATTGCGACGACATTGTCATTACTATTCACACTGACAATTCGATCTCCGTCACGGACAACGGCCGCGGCATTCCCACTGGCATCAAGTACGACGACAAGCACGAGCCCAAGCGTTCCGCCGCCGAAATCGTCATGTGCGTACTCCATGCTGGTGGCAAGTTCAATCAGAACTCCTACAAGGTTTCCGGCGGCTTGCACGGCGTCGGTGTCTCTTGCGTCAATGCACTGTCCAAGTGGTTGCGTCTAACCGTCCGCCGTGACGGCAAGAAGCACGCGATGGAATTTCACCGCGGCCACGCCGTCGATCGCCTCATCGAGACCCATAACGGCGTTGAAGTCTCGCCGCTGAAGCTTATTGGTGAAGCTCAGGGTACCGGCACCGAAGTGCATTTTCTCGCCGATGAGGAGATTTTCGGCACCATCGAGTTCCACTACGACATTCTCGCCAAGCGTCTTCGCGAGCTATCATTTCTGAATAATGGCGTAAAGATAAAGCTTCTCGACCAGCGCAACGGCAAGGAAGAAGACTTTGCGTTTTCCGGTGGCGTTAAGGGCTTTGTCGAGTACATCAACCGCAGCAAGACCGTTCTCCATCCCAACGTCTTCTGCTCCACAGGCGAGGCCAAGGTCGGCGACACCGGTGTGACCATCGATGTTGAAGTGGCGATGCAATGGAACGATTCCTACGCCGAGCAGGTGCTCTGCTTCACCAACAACATTCCGCAGTCGGATGGCGGCACCCACCTCACTGGCCTGCGCGCCGCCATGACCCGGGTGATCAACAAGTACATCGAAGAAAATGACATCGCCAAGAAGGCGAAAGTCGATATTGCCGGCGACGACATGCGCGAGGGTCTGGCGTGTGTTCTTTCGGTCAAGATGCCGGATCCAAAATTTGCTTCCCAAACCAAGATGAAGTTGGTCTCCAGCGAAGCCCGGCCCGCCGTCGAGGAAGTCGTCGCCCAGAAGCTGGCTGAATTCCTGCTCGAGAAGCCGATCGACGCCAAGACCATTACCGGCAAGATCGTCGAGGCCGCGCGTGCCCGTGAAGCCGCGCGCAAGGCGCGCGAGATGACCCGACGCAAGAGTGTGCTGGACGGCATCGGCCTGCCCGGCAAGCTTGCCGACTGCCAGGAGAAGGATCCGTCGCAGTGCGAGTTGTATCTGGTCGAGGGTGATTCTGCCGGCGGCTCCGCCAAGCAGGGCCGCGATCGTAAGTTTCAGGCCATCCTGCCGCTGCGCGGCAAGGTGCTCAACGTCGAGAAGGCGCGCTTCGACAAAGTGCTGTCGTCCGAACAAATCGTCACCCTGCTCACAGCCCTCGGCTGTGGCATCGGCGCCGACGATTTCAACATCGCCAAGCTTCGCTACCAC
>Ga0265325_10000685_pt1 | contig 24690 bp, 21 predicted proteins | sample 41420metaG_FD_202090 | JGI IMG/M metagenome (GOLD analysis project Ga0265325, IMG submission 202090) | Rhizosphere microbial communities from Carex aquatilis grown in University of Washington, Seatle, WA, United States - 4-14-20 metaG | ecosystem: Host-associated > Plants > Roots > Rhizosphere... | reverse complement strand
CCGATGCCGGGTAACGCGTCGTACTCGGCGCAGATCGCGAGGTGCAGTGACCCGGTTCCGATTCGGCACGAGAAGGCCGTCGGGAGGTCGCAAATCCCGGCTTCGACCGCGAGGCCGGCGTCGGAGAGCACGCCGGCGGTCCACTCACTCGACCGCGTCTCCTCGAACTTCAGCTCCGGGTGCGCGTGCACGCGGTGGCTGAGCCCGATCAGGGTTTGTGCATTCGCTTCGACGGTTTCACGCGCCGCGGTCTTGGCGTCCATCCCGGTAGCGTCCCACTGTGATCGAGGTCGCCGCAATGATCGATGCGCTCGTCGAGCGGCCGCCGGACACTGTGATCCTCCTCGACTATGACGGCTCACTCGCTCCGATCGTCGATCACCCCGACAACGCGGTTGCGCTTCCCGGCGCGATCGAGACGCTCGAGCAACTCGTCGGGCGGGTAGGGCGGCTCGGTGTCGTCAGCGGCCGGACCGTCGAGTTCCTCGCGGAGCGGGTGCCGGTGCCGGGCTTGGTGCTCGCCGGCCTCTACGGCATGGAGTTCATGGTCGACGGCGACCGTCGCGTCGATCCGCGGGTCGTCCCGTTCGAAGCCGCGGTCGCGGCCGCGGCTGCCGACGCCGACACCCGCCTCCGCGGCATGGTCGTCGAGCGCAAGGCCGGCGTGAGCGTGACCCTGCACTGGCGCATGAGCCCGGATCGGGAAGACGAGGTGCTCGCCGTCGCCGCCGATCTCGGTCGCCGCCACGGTCTCGCACAATGGCGAACGCGCTACGCCGTCGAGTTGCGACCGCCGGTCGCGATCGACAAGGGCACGGCGGTCGACGCACTGATCAGCGGATATGCGTTCGCCGCGTTCGCGGGAGACGACATCGGCGACATTCCCGCGTTCACCGCATTGGCGAACGCCGAAGGCGACGGCCGCTTGGAACGCTCGATTCGCATCGGCGTGCGTTCGCCGGAGATGCCCGACGCGCTGCCGGCCGCGGTCGATTGTCTGGTCGACGGTCCGGCCGGCGTGGTCGAGCTGCTCGCCGAGGTCGCGCGTCGCTTGGGCTGACTACGTTGCGTGCGCGACGAGATCGGCGACCCAATCGGCAGGAGTGCGCGCGATCGCGAGGTCGCGCAACCGGGCCGCGATGGCTGCCCGCTCGTCGAGCGGTGTGGTGAGCGCGGCATCGAGTGCGCTCGCGGCGTCCTCGAGGTCATACGGGTGGATCGGGATGGCCGCGGCGCGTAGCTCGTCGTACACCCCGGCCTCGCGTGAGAGGCAGAGCACACCGTCACGGCGGTTCACCGCCGGCCCCTCCTTGGCGACGAGGTTCAGGCCGTCCTTGATCGGGTTCACGAGCAGCACGTCGTATCGCTGCATCGCCGCGATCGAACGCGGAAAGTCATCGCGCTCGTCGAGCACGATCGGGGTCCAGTCACGCGTCGCCCACCGATCGTTGACCCGCGCCACGACCTGCTCGATCTCACTCGCGTACGCCAGGTACTCGGGCAGCGTCTGCCGCGATGGATACAGCATCGCCACGAACACCACCCGGCCCCGCAGTCCGGGCCGGCCTTCGAGCAGCCGGTCGTAGGCCAGGAACCCCCGCACGATGTTCTTCGACGGCTCGATCCGGTCGCTGCGGGCGATCACGAGGCGATCACCGACGATCTCGTCGAGGCGGTTCGCAGCCTCGCGGGCGTCGGCGCCACCGGCGACGGCTTCGAGCGCGTCGACGTCGATGCCGAGCGTCGCCGCGAATGTCGGCGCGATCGTGGCGCGCCGGCCCAGGACCTCGCGCGCCGACTGGTGGTAGGCGCGGCCCCAGCGCGTGGTGTGGAACCCGGCCGGGATGGTGGCGAGCGCCGCGCACAGGTCGGTGGCCACGTACGACGGAAGGACGCGTATGTCGTCGGGACCGCAGAACGGGGTGTGGGTGAAGTGCGCGATGCGGAGGTCGGGGCGGAGCGCGCGCAGCCGCGCTCCCGTCAGCGAGAGTTGGTAGTCGTTGACGAGCACGACCTCGCCGTGGGCGGCGGCGTCGGCGGTCGCGTCGGCGAAGGCGGTGTTGACGGTTCGGTACGCCTCCCATGCCTCGCGGAAGTGATGGTCGAAGCGGGGCCGGCGGATCTTGTCGAAGAGATCGTGGAAGAGGAACCACAGCACGCTGTTCGACACGAGGTCGTAGTGCATGCTGTGCAGCTCCGGATCGAGGGCGACCAGCCGGAGGTCGATGTCGAGATCGTCGAGTGATCCCGACTCCGCCGCCAACCGGTCGTCGTCGGAGATCGCAGCCGCGATCCACGTGATGTCGCGATCGCTCTTTTCCATCAGCGCGCCGAGCGCGCTCGCGACGCCGCCCGCTCCGCGTTCCGACGTGTAGCTCCCGTCGCCGTTCGCCTCGAACCGGTACGGCCCGCGGTGCGAGACGACGATCATCCGCCGCTACCCGATGTCTCGGAAGAGGCGCAACCAGTCTTCGAGCTCGCGCGTCGAGAGAAAGTTGCTCCGCACCATGTCGCGGCCGGCTTCGCCCATCGCGTCGGCGCGCACGGGGTCGCGCAGGAGCTCGAGGGTTCGTTGCGCCGCACTCTCGACGGAGTCGACGAGGTGGCCGTTCTCGCCCTCGCGAATCTGCATCGTGATGCCGCCGCAGCGCCCGCCGATCACGGGCCGGCCCTTCCACAGCGCTTCGCTCACCGTGAGGCCGAATCCCTCCCGCAAGGACTTCTGCATCACGACGTCGGCCGCGCGTTGGAACGCGTTGATCTGCACCGCGCCGACCTGCTGGATGTTCGACACGAGATGGATGTCGGGGTCGCCCGCGCGCGCCTCGTCGGCCAGCTCCCAGTAGTGGAAGCCCTCCGGGTCGTCGGTCGCCATCGAGCCCGCGAGCACGAGCTGGGCGGTCGGGAACTCCTCGCGCACCATGCGGAACGCCTCGATGACGCCGACCGGGTCCTTCCACGGGTCGAACCGGCTCACCTGCACGACGAGCGGGTCGTGGGCGCGCACGCTGTATTGGCGCACGATCTCCTCGACGAACGGTCGAGGCATCTCGAGGTTCTTCACCGAGAGCGGATCGATGCACGGCGGCGCGAACACGGCGCGATCGCGGGGCATGCCGGCAGGAACGAACTGCGGCATCGTCCACACGGAGGCGTCGTACTGCTCGACGAAGCCTTGGAAGAACTTCCACACGAGCGGGTTCGCGTCGGTGAGGTCGATGTGACATCGCCACACCCACTTGGTGTTCTCGTGGGCGACGCCGGCGTTGCGTGCGTACTCGAGCATCGCCGCGGGCTGAGGGTCGTGCATCACTACGAAGTCCCAGTCGCCTTCGAGCTGGAGCGCGTTGTCGAGGACGCGTTCCAGGTAGACCCGCTCCATCTGGTTGTTCCACTCCACGTCGGCACCCTGCAGCGCGTTGTGCACCTGCTTGGTGACGGCGAAGAACTCGTCGCTGCCGTGGATCACCTGCCACTCGGCGTCGATGCCGAGGTCGCGCAGCAACGCGACGTGGGTCGCGAGCAGCTCGGCGACACCACCGCCGTACGCCGTGGCGTTCACGTGGAGCACGCGCTTGCCGCGGAGCGGCTCCGCGAGCTCACGGATGCGGTCGAGTGTTTCCGCCCCGGCTGCCTCTTCGTATTCTTCGAGGTGCTTGTCGAGCACGGGCACGCGTTCGAGCAACGGATCTCCTGAGGCGACAACGGCCGGGGAAGCGGTCAATCTATGCGACGTGTGCCCACCCTCTGACCCTCGTGCGCCGGCGACTCGTGCGGTTGCCTGCCCCGACAAGTTCCGGGGCACGCTGCGGGCCGACGAGGCCGCGGCCGCGATCGCAGCCGGGCTGCGGCGCGCGGGATACGAAGACGTGGTGGAAGTTCCGCTCGCCGACGGCGGTGAGGGCACGCTCGACACCTTGCTCCGCTCCCAGGGCGGGTCGCGGCGCGTCGCGCCGGTCACCGGACCTCTCGGTGAACCCGTCGACGCGGAGTGGGGAGTGCTGCCGTCGGGCGTCGCGGTCATCGAGATGGCGCGCGCGAGCGGGCTCGCTTTGGTGGCCGGAAGGAACGATCCGCTGCGCGCGAGCACGCGGGGAACGGGCGAGCTGATCGCGGCGGCGCGTCGTGAGGGCTTCCGGCGCGTGCTCGTGGCCGTCGGCGGGAGCGCGACGACCGACGGCGGTCTCGCTGCGGTCGAGGCGCTCGGATGGTCGCTGCAAGGCATGGAGGTGACGGTCGCCTGCGACGTGGAGTCTGCCTTCCTCGACGCCGCGCGCATCTACGGACCGCAAAAAGGTGCGTCCGACGCGCAGGTCGCGCTGCTCGCCCGGCGCCTCAAGCTCGTGGCCGATCAGTACCGCACCCGAACCGGAGTCGACGTGACCAAGATCACGGGCGGCGGTGCGGCCGGCGGTCTCGCGGGCGGTCTCGCCGCGATCGGCGCGCAGATCGTGCCCGGCTTCGACGCGATCGCCGAGTCGGTCGGGCTCGAGAGCGCGTTCGAAGGCGCCGCGCTCGTCGTCACCGGTGAAGGCAAGTTCGACGGCTCGAGTCTCGAGGGCAAGGTCGTGGGCGGCGTGCTCGCCTGGTGCGCCGAGCTCGGTGTCCCGCGCGTCGCCGTCATCGCGGGCCAGATCACCGACGACGCGCGCAACGCGTTGGCCGACCGCCCGGAAGTGGAGGTCCTCGCGCTCACCGATCGCGTGTGGCAGGCCGGCGAGGCCTACGCGCGCGCCGCGCTGCTCGTGGAGGAGGCCGCGGTAGAAGCGGGTCGCACCGCCCTCATCCAATGAGCGCCGGTTCGGATTGGGGTCAGGGGTGCGCGGCGCGGTAGGCGGGGAAGGTCGTGATCGGCGGGCGTTCGCGAATCTCGACGAGCTCGGCGTCGACATTGCCGTCGAGGTCGGCGCGGATGAGCTCGAGCGTGGGACCGTCGAACTGCATGAGTCCGGCGCGGCGCAGGGCGGTCGCGATGATCGCGAGCGACTGCGAAGCGAGCTCGTCGACGGGGCGGTTGCGGTGCTCGCGCGTCCCGAGGTCGACTTGCGCCACGGCGTCGCGCCCAAATCGCTCGACGACGTCGACGAGGAGGCCGAGCTCGACGCCCCACCCCTCCACGAACGGCAGGACCTCGAGTGCGTCGCGCCGGGCCGCGTACTCGCCGCCGAGGGGCTGCACGATGTCGGCGAGCTTCGGGAACAGGAGCGAGAGCAGCGGCCGGGCGACGAGCTCGGTCACGCGCCCGCCGCCGGTCGGCGCGCCTTCGAACGCGCGCTCGTAGCCGGCTTTCACGAGCACGGTGTCGTCGTCGGCGAGCAGCGGCTCGAGCAGCTTCGTGACGGTGTCGGCGCGGAAGTTGCGCAGATCGGCATCGATCCAGCACACGAGGTCGCCCGAGCAGGCGTGCAGCGACTTCCACAGCACGTTGCCCTTGCCCGAGCCGGGCCCGGCCTCGGGGAGCACGCCGGCTTGGCCGACGACGAGCGCTCCGGCGGCTCGAGCCACCTCGGCCGTCGCGTCGGTGGAGTCGTCGTCGACGACCACGACCTCGTCGACGAGCCCGGGGACGAGCTCGGCGCGGATCTCACGGACGATCGCGCCCACCGTTGCAGCTTCGTTACGTGCCGGGAGGCACACCGAGATCGAGTGCCCGCGGGCACGCCCGGTCGGTGCCGGATCGGCCTGATTCACGCGGCCAGCCTACGGGAACGTACCCGGAGCCCGGTCGCCGGCCCTGCTAATCTGATCCGAAATACGCGCTCATCAAGAGCGGCTGAGGGACAGGCCCTACGACGCCGCGGCAACCAGCACGAAGCGACCGGAACCGCCGGCCACTCGAGCGAGGTGCCAATGCCTGACCGATGAGTAGCCGAAGAGCGGTCTCCCGCTCGAGGTGCTCGAGAGCGCGTCGAGAGCAACCAGCGAGGAGACAACATGGCATTGGTGAAGGAATCACCCGTCGTAGACAGTCACGTGCTCGGCTTGCGGTGCCGCGAGTGCAGCCGGGAATACCCGGTGTCGCCGATCTACACCTGCGAGTGGTGCTTCGGCCCGCTCGAGGTCGCGTACGACTACGACGCGATCGCCCGCACGATCAGCCGCGAGAAGATCGCAGCCGGCCCGGCGAGCCTGTGGCGCTACTCCGATCTGCTGCCCGTCTCGAGCAACCCGGCGGTCGACCTCGGCACCGGCTTCACCCCGCTCGTTCGTGCCGACCGGCTCGCGGCCGAGCTCGGCCTCGGCGAGGTCTGGGTCAAGAACGACACGCGCAACCCCACTAACTCGTTCAAAGACCGCGTGGTCTCGATCGCGCTGAGCAAGGCGCTCGAATTCGGATTCAAGGTCGCGGCCTGCGCGTCCACCGGCAACCTCGCCAACTCCGTGGCGGCGCACGCGGCGCACGCCGGGCTCCGCAGCTACGTGTTCATCCCGTCGAACCTCGAGCAGGGCAAGATCGTCACCACCGCGATCTACGGCGGCAACGTCGTCGCGATCGAAGGCAACTACGACGACGTGAACCGTCTCTGCGCGGAGCTCGCCGGCATCTACGAGTGGGCGTTCGTGAACGTCAACATGCGGCCGTTCTACGCGGAGGGCTCGAAGACCCTCGCCTTCGAGACCGCAGAGCAGCTCGGCTGGCGCGCGCCGGATCACGTCGTGGTGCCGGCTGCGAGCGGATCGTTGCTGACGAAGATCCAGAAGGGCTTCAGCGAGCTGCACCGCGTCGGCCTGCTCGACGACGAGCCGCACGTGCGGGTGTCGGGCGCGCAGGCGCTCGGCTGCTCGCCGATCGCGACTGCGTTCATCGACAAGTCCGACACGATTCGCCCGGTGAAGCCCGACACGATCGCCAAGTCGCTCGCGATCGGCAACCCGGCCGACGGCTACTTCGCGCTCGACGCGGTGCGCAACAGCGGCGGCGGCTTCGCGTCGGTGAGCGACGGCGAGATCGTCGCGGGGATGGAGCTGCTCGCGCGCACCGAGGGCATCTTCGCCGAGACCGCGGGCGGCGTGACCATCGCGTCGCTGCAGCGGCTCGCCGCCGACGGTGTGGTGCGCCCCGACGAGCGGGTGGTCGTGTACATCACCGGCCACGGTCTGAAGACGATCGAGGCAGTCGCACCTACCAGCGGCCCGACGGCCACGATCGCGCCGAACCTCGACGCGTTCCACGCCGCGTTCGACATCGAGGAGGCCTGACGGCCATGGCAGTCAACGTTCGCATCCCCACCCAGCTCCGCAGCCTGGCCGGAGGCGCGTCCGAGGTCTCGGTCGAGGCCGCGACCGTCGCGGAGGCGTTGAAGGTGCTCGACGCGCAGCACGCCGGGTTCGCCGAGCGCCTGTTCGACGAGAAGGGCGAGTTACGCCGCTTCGTCAACGTGTTCGTCGCCGATGAGGACATCCGCTTCATGCAGGGTGTCGACACGCCGCTCACCGATGGCTCCGTCGTCTCGATCATCCCCGCGGTCGCCGGCGGCTAACACCTGAAACGGCGTGACTTCAGGGTCTCACAGACCCGCAACTCATGCCGGTTCGATCAGTCAGGCAACGGAGACGTAGAGGTTCTCGGCGACGCGCTTGGGGAGCGTGTGCTGGCCGGTCTCGGTGTCGAGCGTGACCGAGCCGTCGACGTTCTCGACGACCGTCGCCTCGCAGCCCGGCATCATGCGCGCGGCCGCGAGCAGACGGATGCCTTCGTCGTCGATCTCGAGCCGTTCGTTGACCCGACGCACAACCACCGGGCCCGGCTCGCTGCGCGCGAGCGCGACCGTGGGCGCGCCGTTGGCGTGGTGCTTCGAGCCCGGGATCGGGTTGCCGTGCGGGCAGGTCGCCGGATCGCCGAGCAGCTCGACCAGCTTCTCCTCCACGTCGGAGGAGATCGCGTGCTCCCAGCGGTCGGCCTCGCGGTGCACCTTCTCCCACTCGAGACCGATCACGTCGACGAGGAGGCGTTCGGCCAGGCGGTGGCGGCGCACGACGGTGGTGGCGAGCCGGCGGCCCTTGTCGGTGAGGTGGAGGCTGCGATCGCCGTGCAGCTCGACGTAGCCGTGGTCGCTCAACCGGCCGATCGTCTCCGACACCGCGGCGGCGGAAAGACCCAGGCGCTCCACCAGGCGGGCGCGCATCGGCACCACGCCCTCTTCCTCGATGGCGAGAATCGACTCGAGGTACTCCTCGGTCGTGTCGTGCATCTCCGCCATCGCGTCAGGTTAATTCGGAAGCACGAACCCGGCCGATGTGCTGGGCTGTGGGCGGAGGCACGACATGGTCATGGTGTTCCGTGCCCGGGCCGGCGCCGGCCGATCGGTCGCCGCGGCTCGGTCAGCACTTTCTCGGTAGCCGACGACTCGCGGATCAGCTCGTCACCGACGCGGGGGTCGGGCGCGACGACCGCGTCGTGGATCTCGGCGCGGGCGCGGGCGTGCTCACGGCGGCCCTCGCGGCCCGAGCGGCCGCGGTGCTCGCGGTCGAGATCGACCCGAAGCTCGCGGCCGGGCTCGCGGACCGGTTCGCGACCACGACGAACGTCACGGTGCTCCGAGCCGACGCGCGAGAGGTCTTCCTGCCGCTCAACCCGTTCCGGGTGGTCTCGAACCCTCCCTTCGGTCACACCGCCGCGATCCTCCACCGGCTCCTCGACGATCCCGGCGGTGGCCTGGTCCGCGCCGACCTGGTGGTCCAGTGGCAGGTGGCCCGCCACCGAGCCAAGGTCGGCGACGGACAACCGGCCGATCTGGTGGGTGCGACGTGGGCGCCCTGGTGGCGCTTCTCGCGTGGCCGGCGCCTCCCCGCGGCCTGCTTCCGCCCCCGCCCGAGCGTCGACGCCGCCGTCATGACGATCACGAGACGCGACCCGCCGGCCCTGCCGCCCGAGGACTTCGAGGACTACAAGGAGTTCGTGCAGCGCAAGTGGCCCGAGCAGAGGGACGCGCCGCAGGTGGAGATGACTGGCTGGGTCGAGCAATTCGGCACGAGGCGGTGAGCGAGGCGTCAGCCGAGCGAACGAGCCGGAGCGGCGAATCCTCCCTCGCCGGCGCCAGCCGGCCCGGCAGGTGAGTGCGACCCGGAGGCATTGGCGGCTTGTGGGCGGGCCATGCCGGCTTGCACTCTCGGCCGCCGAGTGCCAACATGGGTTAGCACTCACCGATCGTGAGTGCTAACCCTGCCCCCTTCCAGCCACGCAGCATCGACGCTGCCTCCGGAGGTTTTCCCTATGCCGAAGCAGATCGCCTACGACGAGCACGCGCGCCGTGCGCTCGAGGCGGGCATGAACAAGCTCGCCGACGCAGTACGCGTCACCCTGGGCCCGAAGGGCCGCAACGTCGTCCTCGAGAAGAAGTGGGGTGCACCCACGATCACGAACGACGGTGTGTCCATCGCCAAGGAGATCGACCTCGAAGACCCGTTCGAGAAGATCGGCGCGGAGCTCGTCAAGGAAGTTGCGAAGAAGACCGACGACGTCGCCGGTGACGGCACGACGACCGCGACCGTGCTCGCCTGGGCGATGGTCCGCGAAGGTCTGCGCAACGTCGCGGCCGGCGCCAACCCGATGGTCCTGAAGCAGGGCATCGAGCAGGCTGTGATCACCGCGGTCGACACGATCAAGAGCTTGTCGAAGAAGGTCGAGACCGACCCGGCTGCGATCGCCAACGTCGCCGCGATCTCTGCGGCCGACAAGGAGATCGGCCAGATGATCGCCGAGGCGCTCGAGAAGGTCGGCAAGGACGGTGTGATCACCGTCGAGGAGAGCCAGACCTTCGGCATGGAGCTCGACCTCGTCGAGGGCATGCGCTTCGACAAGGGCTACATCTCGCCGTACTTCGTCACCGACCCCGAGCGGATGGAAGCGGTCGTCGACGACCCGTTCATCCTCTTGTCGGCCGGCAAGATCTCGGCGGTCAAGGACATGCTGCCCGTGCTCGAGAAGGTCATGCAGGGTGGACGCAGCCTCGTGATCATCGCCGAGGACGTCGAGGGCGAGGCACTCGCCACGCTCGTCGTCAACAAGATCCGCGGCACGTTCAAGTCAGTTGCCATCAAGGCTCCCGGCTTCGGCGAGCGCCGCAAGGCCATGCTCCAGGACATCGCGATCCTCACCGGCGGCCAGGTGGTCTCCGAGGAGATCGGCCTGAAGCTCGAGAACATCGGTCTCGAGTTGCTCGGTCGGGCCCGCAAGATCGTCATCACCAAGGACGAGACGACGATCGTCGAGGGTTCCGGTTCGAAGTCCGACGTGCAGGGTCGCATCAGCCAGATCCGCAACGAGATCGAGAACACCGACTCCGACTACGACCGTGAGAAGCTCCAGGAGCGGCTCGCGAAGCTGTCGGGTGGTGTCGCGATCATCAAGGTCGGCGCCGCGACCGAAGTGGAGCTCAAGGAGAAGAAGCACCGCATCGAAGACGCGGTGCAGACCACCAAGGCGGCAGTGGAAGAGGGTGTCGTGCCCGGAGGCGGCGTGGCGCTCGTGCGCGCGCAGGCCAAGGTGCTCGAGCTCGCAGCCACGCTCGAAGGTGACGTTGCGACCGGTGCGAAGATCGTCGCCCGTGCGCTCGAGGAGCCGTTGAAGCAGATCGCGGTCAACGCCGGCCTCGAGGGTGGCGTCATCGTCGAGAAGGTGCGGAGCCTCAAGGGTTCCCACGGCCTCAACGCATCAACGAACGAGTACGAAGACCTCGTGAAGGCGGGAGTCATCGACGCAGCCAAGGTGACCCGCTCGGCGCTGCAGAATGCAGCCTCGATCGCGGCGCTGTTCCTCACCACCGAGGCCGTCGTTGCCGACAAGCCCGAGAAGGAAGGCGCCGGCGGTATGCCCGGCGGCATGCCGGGCGGCGGCATGGGAGACATGGACTTCTAGTCCTTCTTTCCTTCAGGTATTTCGACGGGGCGCCCTCAGGGGCGCCCCGTTCGCGTCCGACGTAGAGAGCCGAATACGATGCGGGTCTTGTCCGAAAGGTCGCAGATGTCAGATTGGCTCAAAGGTCGTGCTTCCCTCGCCGGTGTCGTCGTGGTCGCGGCGGTGCTGGCCGCCGGTTGTGGCGGCAGCTCGTCGTCGCCGGCGGCGAGCCATCAGCCGACCCCGACCGGCGCGTCGGCGCCGGTCGCGCCCAAGGGCTCGACGTCGAAGGTCCTGCTCGCGTCCGTGCAGACGACCGCAGCCGCAAAGTCGGCGCGGGTCTCGATGACGGTGTCGTCGAGCGGGCTGGCCGCGTTCTCGCTCACCGGCGACGGCGTCGTCGACTTCGCGAACGGCGACTCGCAGCTGACGGTGCACTTCGGAGGTGCGGCGGCTTCGCTCGTGCCCGACGGGCTCGAGGAACGTTCCGTCGACCACGTCGAGTACGTGGAGATGCCCGGACTCGGCGGCTCGGACCACTGGATCTCGATCGACGCGAGCAAGCTCGGGATCTCGTCGTCGTCGGTTCCCGGTCTCGGCGAGAGCGACCCTCGGCAGTTCCTGGCGTCGCTCGAGACGGTCTCCGACAACGTGACGAAGGTCGGTTCGGAGGTCATTCGGGGTGTCGAGACGACGCACTACCACGCGACGCTCGACCTCGGGAAGTCGCTCGACCAGGCCGACGTCCCGCCGTCGCTGCGCGACGCTGAGAAGCAGTTCCTCGGCGCGAACGGAACGACGCCGACACTTCCGGTCGACGTGTTCATCGACGGCGACGGTTACGTCCGGCGGATCTCACTCGGCCTCGACCTCGGTGACCTCGGCGGCCTCGGCGGATTGGCCGGCGGCGGGAGCGGATCGGTCGGATCCGCCTTGAGCATGACGGTCTCGCTCGACTTCTTCGACTTCGGCACCCCCGTGAACGTGCAGGCGCCGCCGCCCGACCAGGTGTCGCAGGAGCCGCTCTTCGGGGGCCTGGGCGATCTCGGCGGGAGTGGCGCCACGCTGCCGGGCGCCGTCTCGTCGGCGGTGTAGCAACGAGAAATCGCGCCGGTCGGCGCTACCCTCGCCGCATATGGACCAGGTGACGCCTTCGATCGGTTGGGGCGTGCTCCATTTGTTCTACCGCGTCGATCGCGAACGGGCCGATCGCGATCCCGAGGCCGGCAAGCGCATCGCCGACGCGGTCGCGTCGCTCGAGGCCGACGGGCACCAGGCCGTCTGCATGGCCGTGCTCGGCCACAAGGCCGATCTCGGTGTGATGGCGCTCGGGCCGGATCTTGCCCGCCTCCAGGCTTTCCAGGCCGAGCTCCTCACCGCGCCGCTCGAGCCCGTCTGGTCGTACGTGTCGCTCACCGAGCTCTCCGAATACGGCGCGACCGAAGACGAAGAGCGCGCGCGGCTCGTGGCGGAAGAAGGCGCGTCGGGCGCCGAGCTCGAGCAGCGGCTCGCGACTTGGCGCGATCGCATCGCGCACTACCGCGAGCAACGCATCCATCCGCGCCTTCCCGCGAAGCAGGTGTGTTGCTTCTACCCCATGTCGAAGCGGCGCGCTCCCGAAGCAAACTGGTACGAGCTGTCGTTCGAGCAACGCAAGGAGTTGATGGGCGGACACGCGCGCGTCGGTCGCACCTATGCGGGTCGCGTGCTGCAGCTCATCACCGGGTCGACCGGCATCGACGACTGGGAATGGGGCGTGACGCTCCTCGCCGACGACGTCGTCGCGCTGAAGGAGATCGTCTACGAGATGCGTTTCGATCCGGTGTCGGCGAAGTATGCCGACTTCGGTCCGTTCTTCACGGGCCTGGTGCTCCCCGCGTCCGACGCGTGCACTCGAGTCGGACTGCGCGTGCATCCATGACTGCGAAATCCTCGATCCGGCTCTTCGTGTCGTTTCCCGAGGAGTTGGTCAATCGGCCCATGATCTACGAGCTCGTGAAGGGGTACGACGTCGTTCCCAACATCCGGCGCGCGAACGTCGAATCCCACTCAGGGTGGGTGATCCTCGAGCTCTCGGGAGCGCCGGACGCACGAGATGCGGCAATCGCGTATCTCGAAGGTCTCGGCTGCTCCGTCAACCGCATGGAAGGCGACGTCGTCGCAGGGTAGAACGGCGGGCCTGGCCCTTCGGTGGGGTACCCGGACTGCCGAAAAGACACCATGGCGCCGTCCGGTTGGCAGGAGGTGAGGAAGAGGGACATGGCCGCCGACGACGTCGACCAGGTACGCACCGACGACGACGTCGTCGAGCGCGAGCCCGAGGCACCCGCGCGATCGAGCGGGATCACCGACGTCAATGCCGCGTTCCGTCGCGCGGTCGAGTCGACCACCGACTTCGTCACGTTCCACGCGCGTGGTGGCCGCATGCTCTTCGCCAACCGCGCCGCGCGCGAGGTGATGGGCGTCGGTGCCGACGACCCGCTGCCGCGCGTCGACCTGAACGAATTCTTCGACACCACTCCGGATCAACTCGCGGAGATCCGCCAATCGATCATCGACCACGGCCGATGGTCGGGAGAGCTCGACATACGCGCGGGCGACAAGCGGATCCCCGCGTCGGTGGTCGTCACCGGGCACCGTGACAGCAACGGGCGGTACGAGTACTTCTCGGCGCTGTCTCGCGACATCACCGAGCGGCGCGCGATCGAGGCCGCGCGCCGGCGCAGTGAAGTCGCGTTGCGGTCGATCGTGCAGTCGTCGCCCCTCGCGATCCTCGCGGTCGATGCCGCGGGCCGGGTGCACGTGTGGAACCACGCGTCGGAGGATCTCTTCGGTTGGGCCGCCGCCGACGTGATCGGCTCGGTCCCGCCGTTTGTCGACGCGGCCGAGGATTTCATCGAGCTGATCGCTCCCGTGTTCGCCGGGGAGACGGTTCGCTCTCGCGAGGCTCGCTACTCGGGCAAGGACGGTGAGGCGATCGACGTCAACGTCGCGCTCGCCCCGCTGCGGAACGCCTCGGGGCGCGTCGTGTCGGCGGTCGTGGTGGTCGCCGACGCCCGGGACCAGAAGCGGGCCGAGCTCGCGCTGCGGGAGAGCGAGGTTCGGTTCCGGTCGCTGGTGCAGAACTCGAGCGACATGGTCACGATCATCGCACCGGGCGGGTTGGTGACGTATCGCAGCCCGAGCGCGTGGAAGTTCCTCGACATGGACCCGAAGACCGATCCCGGTCTCGCGGTCGACTTCGACCTCTACGAAGAAGACCGGCCCGCGGTCGCGGCGATGTTCGAGCGGGTGCGCCGCAACCCGGGATCCTCGGAAACCGTGCGCTACCGGTTCCGGCGGGCCGACGGCGAGATCCGCTGGATCGAGATGGTCGCCACCGACCACAGCGACGATCCGGCCGTGCTCGGCGTCATCACGAACTCGCGCGACGTCACCGACCGCGTCGAGGCCGAGAACGGCGTGCGCGCGTCGGAGGCAAGGCTGAGTGGCCTCGTTGCCAACATCTCCGACGTGATCTCGGTGATCAGCGCCGATGGGGAGCTGCAGTACACGAGCCCTACCAGCGAGCAGGTCTACGGCTACGAGCCGGGAGCGTGGCCCGAGGGTCAGAGCATCTTCGACACCGTGCATCCCGACGACATCGATCGCGTGCTCGAGCTCTGGGAGGGCTCGCGCTCGACTCCGGGTCCGTTCCGCCCGCTCGAGCTGCGCCTGCGGAAGCGCGACGGCTCGTGGATGTACGCCGAGGTCATGGCGAACAACCTGCTCGACGACCCGGCCGTCAACGGCATCGTCGTGACCTCCCGAGACGTCACGCAGCGCAAGCGGAGCGAAGAGGCGCTCCGCGCGAGCGAGGCTCGTCTGCGTGAGAGCGAAGCGCGCTACCGCGGTGTCGTCGACGATCAGACCGAGCTCGTGTGCCGCTACACCCCCGACGCGACCGTAACCTTCGCCAACCGCGCGTTCGCGGAGTTCTTCGGCTGCGACAGCGACAATCTGGCCGGCGTCAAGCTGACCGATCTGCGACCCGCGGCGGAGCGAGGGCGCGTGCTCGAACGGCTCGCGTCGCGCACCGCCGATGACGACGTGATCTCCCACGTCGAGCGCGAGGTGGCGCTCGACGGCTCTCTCCGTTGGTATCAATGGACCGACCGCGCGTTCTTCGACGCCGACGGCCGCGTCGTCGAGCATCAGTCGGTCGGACACGACATCACCGAGCAGCGCCGCGCCGCCGAGTTCGCGACACGGCAAGCTCAGATCCTCGAGCAGATTGCGCGCGGCGTTCCGCTCGAGGAGTCGCTGCAGACGATCGCGGGTGCGCTCGAGGGACACTTCCCGCGCTTCTCCTGCGCGATCATGCTGCTCGATCCGGAGACGTCGAAACTGCGCGTCGGCGCCGCCCCGACGCTCGCGCCCCGCTTCCTCGAATCGCTCGAAGGCACGCCGGTGGCGGCCGACTCCCCATCGTGCGGAGCCGCGGCGTTCGTCCGTGAGCCCGTTTACGTGCGAGACGTCACCACCGACGATCGCTGGAGCTCGCACTGCGTGACGGCCCGCGAGCACGGGATTCACGCCGCATGGTCGATCCCGATCGTCGCCAGCGACGGAGGTGCCGTGCTGGGCACGCTCGACGTCTTCGCGGCCGAACCTCGCTTGCCCGACGACGAGCACCGGCAGATCTTCTTCCTGCTCGCGCAGTTGGCTTCGATCGCGATCGAGCGCGAGGCGTTCGAGGACGCGCTCGCGCACCAGTCGATGCACGACTCGCTCACCGGTCTCCCGAATCGTCTGCTGTTCGTCGACCGGTTGCACCAGTCGATCGCCCGCTGCCAGCGCACGAAGGCAAGCGTCGGTGTCGTGTTCCTCGACCTCGATCGGTTCAAGAACATCAACGACAGCCTGGGCCACGACGCCGGCGACGAGCTCCTCGTCGCGGTGGCGCGCAAGCTCCAGTCGGTGATCCGGCCGGGCGACACCGTTGCCCGCTTCGGGGGCGACGAGTTCACCGTGCTCTGCGAGGACCTGTCCTACGAGACGGCGCGTGACGTCGCCGTCGAGATCTCGGAGCGTCTGCTCGCGACCGTCATCCATCCGATGGTGGTGCGCGACACGGAGATGTTCGTCGGCGCGAGCGTGGGTATCGCGCTGGCGTCGTCGGGCGAGGAGAGCGCCGAAGAGATGCTCCGCGACGCCGATGCCGCCATGCATCACGCGAAGGAGTCGGGTCGCGGCCGCGTGGAGGTGTTCGACGAGGCGATGCGCACCCGCGCGCTCGCCGCGCACTCCACCGAGAGCGCGTTGCACCGGGCGCTCGAGCGGGGCGAGCTCCGATTGTTCTTCCAGCCGATCGTGGCGCTCTCCGACGCTCGGTGCGTCGGGGCCGAGGCCCTGGTGCGCTGGCAGCATCCGGAGCGCGGGCTCCTCGGCCCGTCGGAGTTCATCCCCCTGGCCGAGGAGACCGGCCAGATCGTGCCGATGGGTTGGTGGATCATCGAGGAAGCGGCGCGGAACGCCGCGCGCTGGCAACTCGAGCACCCGGAGCCGTTCCAGGTCTCGATCAACCTCAGCGCGAGGCAGTTGCTGCAGCCCGATCTCGCCGATCGTGTCGCCGACGTCATCGCGCAGACGGGTGTGCATCCGGCGAGCCTGTGCTTCGAGATCACGGAGAGCGTCTTGATGGACGACGCGGAGACGGTCATCGACGTGATCGGCCGCGTGCGCGCGCTCGGGGTGCAGTTCGCGATCGACGACTTCGGAACCGGCTACTCGTCGCTCGGCTACCTGAAGCGATTCCCGGTCGACGCGGTGAAGATCGACCGCTCGTTCGTGAGCGGGCTCGGCTCCGATCCCGGCGACGCCGCGATCGTGTCGGCGGTCATCGGGCTCGCACACGCGCTCGGACTGCGGGTCACGGCCGAGGGCGTGGAGACCGAGGATCAGCTGATGGCGCTGATCGCACTCGAGTGCGACGAGGCCCAGGGATACTTCTTCCTGCCGCCGCAGCCCGCGCCCGACCTCCGGGGGTTGATCGCGAGCACCCGCACGTGGCGACCGCCGGGAGCGACCATGATGCGCCCCGCCGGCGGCCTCCGCCGGGGACCGTCTGCATAGTCTGCGGGCATGAGCGGAAGCATGAGCGAGCCTCTCACGCCGTCGGCTGCCGATTTGTTGCGATGGTCGGAGACACTCTCGGGGATCGCGCGCACCGGTCTGGGCTTCACGCAGAGCCTCTACGAGCGCGAGCGGTTCGAGGAAGTGCTGAAGGTGGCGGCCGACATCCGCGCCGCCGCGTTCGACGAGGCCGAGAGCGACGCCCTGTTCGAGGAGTGGCTGAACACCGTCGGCGAAGGCGTGCCCGGCTACGTCACCCCGAAGGTGGCCGTCGCCGCGGTCGTCGCCAACGAGCGAGGGGAGATCCTGCTCACGCAGCGGGCCGACTCCGGATGGTGGCTGTATCCGGTGGGCTGGGCCGACGTCGGTTACTCGGCGTCGGAGATCGCGATGAAAGAGGTGCTCGAGGAGACCGGAATCGAGTGTGAGCCCCGGCGCGTGATCGCCGTGCTCGACGGCTTGCGGCTCGGTTTCGCGCGGGTTCCCATGTACTCGATCGTGTTCTACTGCCGTATGGTCGGCGGCGAGTTGAAGGGCCATCCGCTCGAGACATCGGCGGTCGGGTTCTTCGCACGCGACGCGCTCCCGCAGCCGCTCGCCGGCGCGCACCGCTGGCTCGATCTCGCGTTTCGCGCGATCGATGGCGAGGAGCTCCCGGCGTGGTACGACGAGCCCCGCGACCCGCCGTGGCGCGACCACGAACCGGCGTGAGCAGGCGGTCTGTGGGACAGCGGTCTGTGGGACCGCTCGGGCACGCCGGTTCGGTGGTGGCGGTGTTCGTCAGCCTTTGAGCTGCTCCAGGAGCAGCGCCACGATCGAGACCGCGCCGTTGGCCTGCTCCCAGGCGTCGCCCACGGCGTCGTGGTCGACGAGCCCGAAGCGGTCGGGCGGCCGGCCCAGCTGTGCCGTCGCCGCGACCACGAGCTGCTGGGGCTCGAGGTCGTCGCCGTACGCGGCGTAGCACTCGAGCCCGTCCCAGATCGCGGTGAGCGGCCGGACCTCGGAGCCCAGCCGGAGCGCGTGCGGGTCGCCCTCCGACGAGAGTTGCGAGACGATGTTCTCCCAAATGTCGTACGTCGACACCCCGGCGGGCGGGCGATACCCGGCAACCGGGTGGAGCCGCCATTCGAGCGTGATCGGGCCGTCGTCGACCAACCATGTCTGCGATCCGTTGAGATAGCTGTCGACGGGGAGGCCGAGTTGCTCGTCGAGCGCGAGCACGAGCTCGGGCGAGATCGTCCAGACGGTGGTCGCGACGCGGGGCATAGGCCATAGACCGTATCTACGATTTGCTCATAGCATCCGGAGTCGATGAACAAATACGACCGTCTCACCGCGCTCGACGCCAGCTTCTTGCACATGGAACGGCTCGAGTACCCGATGCACGTGGGCGCCGTGAGCGTTCTCGAGGGCGCGCCCTTCTTCGACGCCAACGGCCACTTCCGCATCAGCGAGGCGCGCGACCTGGTGCAGTCGCGGTTGCCGCTGCTTCCCCGGTTCCGCCGGCGGTTGATGAACGTCCCCTACGACCAGGGTCGACCGATCTGGATCGACGACGACCACTTCGACATCGCCTACCACGTACGGCTCACGGCCTTGCCGAAGCCCGGCTCGTGGGAGCAGCTGGTCGCGCTCACCACGCGCGTTCAGGAGAACCTGCTCGACCGGGAGCGCCCGCTTTGGGAGCTGTGGTTCGTCGAAGGACTCGAGGACGGTCACGTCGGGCTCATCCAGAAGACGCACCACTCGCTCGTCGACGGTGTGTCCGGTGTCGACGTCGCGACACTGCTGCTCGACGCCACCCCCGACTACGTGCGACCCGTCCCGCACGAGTGGACTCCCGAGCCTGCGCCCAGCCCCTCGCAGCTCCTGATCGACAGCTTGCGCGAACGCGCGACGGAGCCGGCGGAGCTCGTCCGCTCCGTGCGGTCGATGATGCGCGGCCCGCGGCACGCGGTGGAGCGGGCCGGGGAGCTCGGGAAGTCGCTGAGCACGATGGTGCACCGCGAATCGATCGCGCCGCGCACGTCGATCAACGGGCGCACCGGCCGCCATCGCCTGTTGTCGGTCGTGCGGATCCCGTTGAGCGAGGTCAAGGCGATCCGCAAGGCGCTCGGCGGCACCGTGAACGACGTCGTGCTCGCCGGTGTGGGTGGCGGCCTGCACCAGCTGCTGTCGGCGCGCGACGACGACGTCGAAGACCTCCGGCTGCGGGTGTTGTGTCCGGTCTCGGTGCGCGCCGACGATCAGCACGGCGACCTCGGCAACAAGATCTCCGCGATCTTCGTGTCGCTGCCGGTCGGTCCCGCCGATCCCGTCGACCGTCTCTCGGAGATCTCGGCGCAGACCGCAGATCTGAAGGAGAAGCGGCAGGCGCTCAGCGCCGACCTCTTGCTCAACATGAGCGACTACGTCGCACCGACGTTGGTGAGCCTCGCGGCGCGCGCCGTGCACCGGCAGCCGTTCGTGAACCTGATCGTCACGAACGTTCCGGGCCCGCAGGTGCCGCTCTATCTCATGGGCGCGCGCTTGATCGAGGCGTTCCCGATCGTGCCGCTCACGCAGAATCTCACCGTCGTGGTCGGGATCCTGTCCTACGACGGCACGTTGCACTTCGGGCTGTGGGCCGACCGCGACGCCGGCGGCGATCTCGAGGTGCTCGCGGGCGGCATCGAAGACGCCTTCGCGGAGATGGCGAAGGTGGCGACCGAACGGGGGAATCGGTGACCGAGCTCTGGGAGCGCGATGCCTGGGAGCTCGCCGACGGCGTGCGCTCCGGTGAGCTGAAGGCCGTCGACCTCCTCGACGAGTTCCTCGCGCGGGTCGAGCGGTTCAACGACGAGCTCAACGCGTTCTGCTTCCTCGACGTCGAGGGCGCGCGCCGCCGCGCGGAGGAGATCGACGCCGCGGTCGCGCGAGGCGAAGATCCCGGTCCGTGGGCCGGGGTGCCGATGGGCGTGAAGGAGCTCGTCGCCGTGGAGGGCTGGCCCGACACGCATGCTTCGATGTTGCTCAAGGACCGGATCGCCGACCACACCGCAACCGAGGCCGCGCGACTGCGCGCCGCGGGCGCGGTGCTCGTCGGGCTCACGACCTCGCCGGAGTACGGGTCGGTGAACTGGACGCGCACCTACATCCACGGCGTGACCCGCAACCCGTGGAACCTCGAGCGCACGCCCGGGGGTTCGTCGGGCGGCTCGGCCGCCGCGGTTGCGGTCGGGATGATGCCGATCTGCACCGGCAGCGACGGCGGCGGATCGATCCGCATTCCGTCTGCGTATTCCGGTCTGTTCGGCTTCAAGGTCAGCTTCGGTCGCGTCGGCGATGCCGGTCACTTCGACACCGGACTCACGTCGGTGCCCGGTCCGATCTGTCGTTCGGTCCGCGACGCCGCGCGCTACGTCGACGCGATCGCCGGCCCGACCGACGTCGATCCCACCTCTTTGCCCCGGCCCGAGCGCTCGTACGAGAACGCCGTCGTGTCGGGCGCGGCCGCGGCGCGTTTGCGGGGCCTGCGGGCCGCGTGGAGCTCGACGCTCGGCTTCGCGGTGTGTGATCCGGAAGTCGAGAAGCTCTCGCACGAGGCGGCTCTCGCGCTGGCCGCCGACGCCGGCATCGAGATCGTCGACGTCGACTTCCACTTTCCGCGTCCGGGGCAGGCCTGGAGCATCTTGTCGAACATCGATGTCTCCGCGAATCACCTCGAGGCGTATCGCGGAAGTGACGAAGCGGTCACGCCCGTGTCGAAAGCCGGGTTCGAGGCGATCGAGCGGATGACGAGCGATCAGGTCCTGCGCGCGCAGCAGCGCCGCTGGGAGCTCCTGCGGGCGATCGCCGACGTGTTCGACGAGGTCGACCTGATCCTCACACCCACGACCGCGACCACGGCGTTCGTGGCCGAGGGCCCACCGCCCTTCGAGATCGCGGGCCAACGCGTCGGCGGCATGGGCTCGGTTCCGTACACCGCGCCGTTCAACATCTCCGGCATGCCCGCGGTGAGCATCCCCGTGGGCACCAGCGTCGAGGGTTTGCCGGTAGGGCTACAGGTGGTCGCGCGCCGTCACGAGGAAGAGCTCGTGCTCGCCTGCGGTGCGATCGCCGAGTCGAAGCGTCCCTGGCCCAAGTTCGCCCCGCTCGCGTACACCTGACCTGCGAACCGGCGTCAAGATGGCAGGCATAACCTGCCACAGCGACGCCGGTTCGAATGGGGGTTCGATACCCTGCCGGGCGTGACCGACACGCAGCCGAAAGCGGCGCGCCCGCCCCGACAAGAGCAAGAGCCGGCGTCGGAAGAGGTCACCGAAGTCTCGCCGGGCGTGCTCCGCATGCAGCTCCCGATCTGGATGCCCGGCCTCGGCCACGTCAACATGTACGGCCTCGTCGACGGGCGCGGCCTCACCGTGATCGATCCCGGCCTCCCGGGCCCGCAGTCGTGGAAGGCCCTGAAGCAACGGCTCAAGACCGCTGGCTACCAGCTCAAAGACGTCCACACCGTGGTGGTCACGCACTCGCATCCCGATCACTTCGGCGGGGCGGGTCGCATCGCCCGCGAGACGGGTGCCGAGCTCATCACGCACCACGCGTTCTCCACGTTCACGGTGAAGGGACCGAGCCCGCACCGGGCGCTCACCGAGGGCGAGGCGAAGCGCGCGGAGGTCGAGGCGGCGATGCTCGCGCAGTCGCTCGACGTCGAGCCCGACGAATTGCCGACCGTCAACGACGACGCCGACATCGTGCACGACGACACGCTCGAGACCGAGGCGACGTCGAGCCCGTGGGGTGCGATCACTCCGTGGGGCACGCGCAACCAGGGCCCACCCCTCAAGCGCAAGCTGATGATCCGCGCGATGCGGATGCTGTTCACGCCGCCCGAACCGACGCAACGGGTGCACCACGGCGCGCGCATCCGCATGGGTGACCGCGACTGGTTCGCGGTGCACACGCCCGGTCACACGGTCGACCACATCTGCGCCTGGGACCCGGAGTCGGGCACGCTGCTCACCGGCGACCACGTGCTCCCCTCGATCACGCCGCACGTGTCGGGCGTGCGCCACGCCGACTCGTTGAAGTCGTACCTCGCCACGCTCGACCTCGTCGCGAGTCTCGACGGCGTGAAGCTCGGCCTCCCCGCGCACGGTCACCCGTTCACCGACGTATCCGGGCGGGCGCGTGCGATCCAGGAGCACCACGCCGAGCGCATGGAGCTGTTGCGTGACGCCGGTCTCGCGCTCGGCCCGGCCACGGTTCCCGAGCTCTCGCACGAAGTGTTCCCGAAGCGGCACTGGGGCACCATGGCCGAGAGCGAGACCTTCGCTCACCTCGAGCACATGGTCAACGTCGGCATGGCCGAACGCTGGGAAGAGGGCGGCATGCTGCACTACCGGGTCGCCGAGGCCTCGTAGCGCGCCGCGCACCTACACTCCGACGCGTGACTGCCGACGACGCAACGATTGCCAAGGAATCCGGTGACCTGCTCGCGCACTTGATTCGCAACGCGTGCGTCAACGACGGGACGCCCGAGTCGGGATTCGAGAGCCGCAGCACCGACGTGCTGGCGCAGTACCTCGGCGACACGGGCCTCGATCTCGAGCGCTACGAGGCGAAGCCGGGACGCGAGAATCTCGTCGCGCGCATCGAAGGCAGCGATCCGAGCGCGCCCACGTTGCTGTTGATGGGCCACACCGACGTGGTCCCGGTGAACCCCGACGGGTGGCAGCGCGATCCGTTCGGCGGTGAGATCGTCGACGACGAGATCTGGGGCCGGGGCGCGGTCGACATGCTCAACCTCACCGCGACGATGGCCGTCGCGTTCCGTGATCTCGCTCGCTCCGGCTTCAAGCCGCGCGGCACGCTCATCTATCTCGCGGTTGCCGACGAGGAGAACCTCGGCACGTGGGGCGCCGAGCACCTCGTCGAGCACGAGCGCGACGCGGTGAAGGCCGACTACGTCGTGACCGAGGCCGGAGGATTCCAGATGCCGACCGCGAGCGGTCCGCGCCTACCGGTGATCGTCGGCGAGAAGGGCTCCTACTGGTGCCGCATCTCCGTGAAGGGCACTCCGGGGCACGCGTCGCAGCCGTTCCGCACCGACAACGCGCTCGTGACCGCGGCCGAGGTCGTGCGGCGGCTCGCGGAGTTCCGGCCGCCCACCGAGATCCACGAGACGTGGCGGCGCTTCATCGAAGGTGTCGATTTCGGGCCCGAGTGGACCGCGGCGTTGCTCGACGCCGAGCACCTCACCGAGTTCTGCGAGCAGCTGCCGGTCGGGCTCGCCCGCCAGGCGCACGCGTGCACGCACACGACCTTCGCACCCACGATCATCCACGGCGGCACCAAGACCAATGTGATCCCCGACCGCGTCGACGTCGAGGTCGACATCCGCACGCTGCCCGGTCAGAGCTCGGCCGACGTGCGCAAGCTGCTCGACGACGCGCTCGGAGATCTGGCCGCGCGCGTCGACGTGACCCCGTTCGACGAGAACGTGTCGACCTCCTCGCCGGCCGACTCGCCGATGTGGGAGTCGATGGACCGCGTCTCGAAGCGATTGGTCAAGGGGTCGTCGCTCGTGCCGTTCCTCACCGTCGGCGCCACCGACGCGCGCTTCTTCCGGCGCAAGGGCTCCGTCGCCTACGGCTACGGCCTGTTCAGCCGGAAGCTCTCCTTCGACGACTACGCCAGCATGTTCCACGGAAACGACGAGCGCGTCGACCTCGAATCGCTCGTCCTCTCGACCCGCCTCTGGGACGGTCTCGCCCGCGACCTCGTCGGCTGACGCGCGTTCGGCTCAGTCGTCGCCCTGCTCGCGCAGATACCGCTCGAAGTCCTCGGCGAGCGACTCGCCCGAAGGAAGGTCGTCCTCGTCGAGCCAGTCCTCCTCGGTGTCGGGCGCCGACTCGGCGGTGTCGTCGGGCGCGGCTCCGGCGTTCTCGTCGTAACGGTTCTCGAGTCGTTGCACGTACGAGCTCGCGTCGGGATCGGCGGCCACGACCTCGTCGACCTGGCGCTCCCAGTCGGCGGCCGCGATCTCCAGGTCGGTGAGCTCGAACCCGACGTCGAGGAGCGCGCCCAGCTTCGTGAGGAGTGCGTGGGTGGCCTTCGGGTTCGGTGCGGTCGCGACGTAGTGCGGAACCGGAGCCCAGATCGACGCGGACGCGAAGCCCACACGCCGAGCCGCGTCGTGCAACACGCCGACGATGCCGGTCGGGCCCTCGTAGCGCGAGCGTTCCATGCCGAGCCGCGCGGCCAGCGCCTCGTCGGTGGCCGAGCCGGTACAGCGCATCGCGCGGGAATGGGGCACGTCGCCGAGCAGCGCGCCGAGTGTCACCACGATCTCGCAGCCCGTCGTTCGCGCGACCGAGATCACGTCGTCGCAGAACGTCGGCCATTTCAGGTTGGGCTCGACCCCGAGCAGCAGCACGAGATCACGGCCGCCCGCCGCGGCCGAGCCGGCAGAGAACGCGAGCGCGGGCCACTGGATCTCGCGGATCACACCGTCGACGAGCTCGACGGTGGGGCGGGCCGCCTGGAAGTCGAGGTACTCCTCCGAGTCGAGGGTCGCGAACACCCGCGCCCCCACGCTCCGGGCCAGCCACCGGACACCGTCACTGGCGGCGTCGGCCGCGTCGTTCCAGCCCGAGAACGCCGCGATCAGCGCAGGGCGCCGAAGCGTGGGTTTCGCGTTCCACCGAACCGTCATGCGCTCACCCTACGCGACCGATCTGGCCGAAGCGGTTAGCGCC
>Ga0265325_10000684_pt1 | contig 24693 bp, 29 predicted proteins | sample 41420metaG_FD_202090 | JGI IMG/M metagenome (GOLD analysis project Ga0265325, IMG submission 202090) | Rhizosphere microbial communities from Carex aquatilis grown in University of Washington, Seatle, WA, United States - 4-14-20 metaG | ecosystem: Host-associated > Plants > Roots > Rhizosphere... | reverse complement strand
CCGGCCACGGCGAGATCACGACCGAGCTGGCTGAGGCGGGGCCGTTCTACTACGCCGAGGACTACCACCAGCAGTACCTGGCGAAGAATCCGAACGGGTACTGCGGGCTGGGCGGAACAGGAGTTGCCTGTCCCGTCGGTGTGCGCGCTTCGTAGCGCCTACGACTGCGACCAGGTCGCGACTACGTCGCGACCTGGTCGCGGCCGTTGACGTTACGCCGTTTCCCCTCCGTCGATCGTGATCACCGAGCCGGTGAAGTACGCGGCGTCGTCGCTCGCGAGGAACGCGAACAGCGCGGCGATCTCCTCCGGCCGCGCGTGCCGCCCGAGCGGGATCGACGCGTCGATCCCGGCGAGCAGCTCGGGCGTGTACTCCGCCTCCTGCATCGGCGTCAGCACGTAGCCGGGGCACACCGCGTTGACGCGGATCGTCGGCGCGAGCTCGCGCGCGAGCGTCCGCGCGAGCAGGATCACGCCCGCCTTCGACGCGTTGTAGTCGGCGTAGAGCGGATGGCCGGAGAGGCCGTTCGTGGAGGCGGTCATGAGGATGACGCCACCTTCGCCCGCGCTCATCCGCCGCGCCGCCTGCTGCGCACAGTGGAAGACGCCGGTGAGGTTGACGTCGAGCACGCGCCGCCAGTCCTCCGCCCGGATCTCGAGGAACGGCTTGCGGATCGAGATGCCCGCGTTCGCGACGAGCACGTCGACGCCGCCGAGCAACTCGTCGACGCGGACGAACGCGCGCGCGACCTGCGCCTCGTCGGCGACGTCGCAGAGCAGCGCCGCCTCGAGGCCCGGAGTGCGCGCGTGCGCGGTCTCCACCTCGTGCTCGCCGACCGCGAGCGCGACGACGCGGGCTCCCTCTGCCAGGAAGCGGCGGCTCGTCGCCTCGCCGATCCCGCTCGTGCCGCCGGTGACGACGACGCGCTTTCCCTCGAGCCCGTTCACGCCGCGACAATGTACTCGTGAGCAACTTCCGGCCGTCCGCGCGAACGACCGCTCCCGACGGGCGCGAATGGGAGATCTACGCCTACCGGTTCGTGCGGCCGCCGCGCGGCAAGCTCCGCCGTTACCCGCTCGACCTCGCACGCGCCGCGATCCGTGCGCGCCGCTCCAGCGTCTGGACGATCGAGGCCGTGACGTGGGGTGGGCACCACGAGCGCCACCGCTGGGTGACGACAGCCGAATTCCGGCGGCAGGTGCTCCTGCAGGTCGAGGGCGGCCTCGAGCGCGGCGACGATCCGCGCCCGCGCAACGCGACCTACGTCGGCTGAAGCCGCTCCGCGAGATAGCGAAGCGCGCCCGGGTAGCGGTACTCGATGCTGCTGTGCGTCGCGTCGAACAGCTCGAAGAAGACGTCGGTGACGCCGATCCGCTCGAGCGCACGCCGGAACGCCTCCGCGCCGACGTCGAGGAAGAACTGGTCGCGCTTCCCTGCGTCGACGTACACCGCCCGCAGGCCGCGCAGAGCCTCCGCGTGCTTCTCCGCCATCCGCACGGGATCCCAGGCGAGCCAGCGCTCCCACACGTCGGGGCGCAGCTGCCCCGTCTCGTCGAACGGCAGGTCGACCGTTCCGTCCGGGTTCGCGGAGTAGCACGCCGCCATCGCCCACGTATTGAGCAGCGGGAAGTCGGTGCCCTTCGTGAACGCCGGCCGCGAGCGGAAGTCCTCCCAGAACGTGTCGAACGAGCCGTCGTAGCCGTCGCGCAGCGCGCGCACGGCCTCGCGGAAGTCGGGCAGGTAGCAGAGCTCGAAGAGCGCGTCGCCGGCGTGCGTCGCCAGCCCTCCGAACAGGTCGGGGCGCAGCATCGGCGTGACCATCGCGCCGTAGCCGCCGCTCGACTTGCCCGCGATGCCGCGGTGCGCCGCCCGCGCGAGCGTCCGGTAGCGCGCATCGACGAACGGGACGATCTCGTCGCAGAGGTACGTGTGGTAGTTGCCGACGCCGGGCGAGTCGAGGAACTGGGAGCCGCCGTAGGACGTCCAGGCGTCCACGAAGACGACGAGGGCCGGCGGGCAGCCCTCGTCGGCGAACAGCCGGTCGACGAGCTCGGGCACCGTGGGCCGGAACGCCGAGCGGTTCCGCCACATGTCGAGCTGGCCGGTGTGTCCCTGGATCAGGTAGAGCGAGGGGAAGCGGCGGTCGGGCTCGGCGTCGTACCCGGGCGGGACGTACACCCAGAGCGGGCGCGCCGCCGGGTCGCCGAGCGGGTTTCCGTCCAGCGCCCCGCTGACGAGCTCGTGCTCGTCGAACCGGCCTGCTGCGTCGCGCGACCAGGGCTCCACAGGCGGGATTCTTCCATCCCGCCGTCGGCCGGTGCGGCTACAGTCGAGTCGATGTCCGGCCGGCGGCTCCTGACACTGCTCTGGCTCGGCGCGGCCCTTGCCGTGCTCGCGTCCGGGTGCGGCAGCACGAGCGCGGTTCAGTACACGGCGACCGGAACGGCCAAGTGCCTCAGGGACAAAGGCTTCAAGCACGTCACCACCGACCGGCACAAGGTCGGCTTCATCGCCGGCGTGGCCGAGAACGGCGGCATCAAGGCGGCAGCCCCCAGCGGAAACGTCCTCACGATCGCGTTCGCCCAGAATGCGACGGACGCCCCCTCCACGAAGCAGGCCTTTCGCGACAACGCGTCGCCGTTCTACAAGAAGCACATGAGCGACATCATGGAGTCGCAGCAGAACGCCGTCCTCGTCTGGACGACGGCTCCGAGTCAGGATCTGCTGAATACCGTGCTCGCCTGCCTCGGGTCGTAACGGCGCCGCTACACTCCCCGCATGGCCGAGTTCGGGACGATGAGGGTCAAGAGCGGCCTCGCCGAGATGCTCAAGGGCGGGGTGATCATGGACGTGGTCAACGCCGACCAGGCGAAGATCGCCGAGGCGGCCGGGGCCGTCGCGGTGATGGCGCTGGAGCGCGTTCCCGCCGACATCCGGGTGCAGGGCGGCGTCGCCCGCATGTCGGACCCGGAGATGATCCATGAGATCCAGGAGTCCGTCAGCATCCCGGTGATGGCGAAGTGCCGCATCGGCCACTTCGCCGAGGCCCAGATCCTCGAGGCGCTCGAGGTCGACTACATCGACGAGTCGGAGGTGCTGACGCCCGCCGATCTCGAGCACCACGTCGACAAGTGGCGCTTCACGGTGCCGTTCGTCTGCGGCGCGACAAACCTCGGCGAGGCGCTGCGCCGGCTCACGGAGGGCGCCGCGATGATCCGCACGAAGGGCGAGGCGGGCACGGGCGACATCGTGAACGCGGTCACGCACATGCGCGCCGTCTTCGGTCACATGCGCAAGCTCACCTCGCTGGCCGAGGAGGAGCTGTACGCGGAGGCGAAGAAGCTCCAGGCGCCGTTCGAGCTCGTCCGCTGGGTCGCCGAGCACGGCCGCTTGCCCGTGGTGACGTTCACGGCAGGCGGCATCGCCACCCCGGCGGACGCCTCGCTCTGCATGCAGCTCGGCGCCGACGGCGTCTTCGTCGGCTCGGGGATCTTCAAGTCGGGCGACCCGGAACGGCGCGCGAAGGCGATCGTCGAGGCGACGACGCACTTCAACGACGCCGAGATCCTCGCCCGCGTCTCCGCCGGTCTCGGCGAGCCGATGGTCGGCATCTCGACAGCCACGCTCGACCCGAGCGAGCTGCTCGAGACCCGCGGCTGGTAGCAGGCCCCGCGGCGCCGTCCGGCGCACCCCTCAGGATTCCTGGCGTGAAGGCGGCGAAGCCTGTCTGGACGACGGCGTCCTTCCTGCTCTACGCGGGCGGGCTGACCGTGCTCGGCGCCGCGCTCGCCGCGCTCGGGTACCTGTCGAGCCACTACGGGGCGGGGGCGTACGCCGGCTGGGCCGCGCTCGTGCTCGTCGTCCTCTACGGGCTCGCCCACGTCTACCGCCGCCGGGACCGCTGGATCGCCTCCGGCATCTTCGGGTTCGCATCGGTGATCGCCTGGGCGGCGTTCGTCGGCGCGCTCTGGAGCTGGTTCGGCTGGCTGCACACCAGCTCCGCCTCGTCGTTCGGCCACTTCTCCGTCGCCCGCCTGTCGCTGGAGCTGCTCGTGCTCGCGGCGGCGCTCGACGACATGCGCCGCTTCCGCTTCCCCTTCATCGCGTCGATCGCGGTCTTCGTCGGCTGGTTCTTCGTCCTCGACCTCCTCTCGGCCGGCGGCAACTGGTCGGCGGTCGTGACGCTGCTCGTCGGCCTCGCGTATCTCATCGCGGGCGCCGCCGCGGGCTCGCGGCCGGCGGGGTTCTGGCTCCACTTCGCCTCGGGAGCGCTGATCAGCGGCAGCCTCATCTACTGGTGGCACTCCGGCGACACCGAATGGGCGCTCGTCTCGGTGGCGAGCCTCGTCTACGTCTGGATCGCCTACGCGTCGAAGCGGTCGAGCTGGGCGGTCTTCGCCACGATCGGCTTCCTCGTCGCGGGTACCCATTTCGCGGACGAGTGGTCGCACAACACGGTGTCCCTCTCGACGGCCGGTGCGGTGAGCTCGGTCAGCGGCTGGGTGCCGGCGCTCGTATTCGCGTTCGTCGGCTTCCTGCTCGTCGTGCTCGGCCTCGCCTCGCGCCGTGAGGCGCAGTCGGCCAAGCAGTAGCCCGGACTACACTTTCCTCGTGGAGAAGCCGCTTCGGATCGGCGTCCTCGCCCTGCAGGGAAACTTCCGCGAGCACGCGGCGGTGCTTCGGCGCCTCGGCGCCGAGCCGGTCGAGGTGCGGCTGCCGGAGCAGCTCGAGGGGCTCGACGGGCTGATCGTTCCCGGCGGCGAGTCGACGGCGATCTGGCGCCTGATGCGGCTCTACGGCGTCGACAAGGCACTGCGTGGCTTCACCGCGCCGATCTTCGGCACGTGCGCCGGGATGATCGTGCTCGACCGCGAGCACCTCGGCCTCGCCGACATCCGCGTGCGGCGCAACGCCTTCGGCCGCCAGGTGCGCAGCTTCGAGGCCGACCTCGACATCGGCGACGGCGGGGAGCCGCTGCGCGCGGTCTTCATCCGCGCGCCGTGGATCGAGGACGCGGGGGCGGACGTCGAGGTGCTCGCCGAGGTCGACGGCCATCCGGTGCTCGCGCGCGAGGGGCGCATCCTCGTCGCGGCGTTCCATCCGGAGCTGACCGACGACTCGCGCATCCACGAGCTCTTTCTGAACCAGGTACGGGAGGCGACGAGTGTCCGGGCATAGCAAGTGGTCGACGATCAAGCACAAGAAGGGCGCCGCCGACGCGAAGCGCGGCCAGCTCTTCACGAAGCTCACGCGCGCGATCATCGTCGCGGCACGCGAGGGCGGGGGCGACCCCGCCGCGAACCTCGCCCTTCAGAACGCGATCGAGAAGGCGCGCTCGTACTCGATGCCGCGCGACACGATCGACCGGGCGATCGCAAAAGGCTCCGGCGCCGACGCGGACGCGAGCCAGTTCGAGACGGTCGTCTACGAGGGCTTCGGCCCGAGCGGCGTCGCGGTGATCGTCGAGGCGCTCACGGACAACCGCAACCGCACCGCCGGCGACGTCCGGCACACGTTCACGAAGAACGACGGCAACCTCGGCGGCTCCGGCGCGGTCTCGTGGCTGTTCGAACGGCACGGGGTCGTGCTCGTGCCGGCGGCCGGCGCCGACGAGGACGAGCTGACGCTCGCCGCTGCCGACGGCGGGGCGGAGGACGTCGCGCTCGACGGCTCCAGCTTCGTCGTGACGACCGCCCCCGAGCAGCTCTCCGCCGTGCGCGAGGCGATCGAGGCCGCCGGCTTCACCGTCGACTCGGCCGAGCTGACGATGGTGCCCAAGACCACCGTCGAGGTGGCCGACGAGGACGACGCGAAGAAGGTGCTGCGGCTGATCGACCAGCTCGAGGAGAACGACGACGTCCAGGACGTCTGGGCGAACTTCGACATCCCCGAGGCCGTGCTCGAACTCGTCGCCGGCTAGCCGGGAAGGGGTCGTCCGACTCCCGGCGTACCGTTTCGGCGTGAGAGTCCTCGGCATCGACCCGGGAACGGCTGCTTGCGGGTACGGGATCGTCCACGAAAGCGGCGGGCGCCTCAAGGGCATCGTCCACGGGTGCTGGTCCACGCCGGCGGGCGCTCCCATGGAGCTGCGATTGAAGACGATCTTCGAAGGCGTGGCGGGCCTCATCGCCGAGCACGCCCCGGATGCGGTCGCCCTCGAGGAGTCGTACGTCGGCGCCGACGCCCGCATCGCGCTCTCCGTCGGCCAGGCGCGCGGCGCCGTGCTCGTCGCGGCCGCCCTGGTGGGCGTCCCGTGCGCCGAGTATGCGCCGGCACGCGTGAAGCAGGCCGTCTGCGGCTACGGGCGCGCCGAGAAGGCCCAGGTGCAGCGGATGGTGCGGGCCATCCTCGGCCTGGACGAAGTGCCGACGCCGAACCATGCCGCCGACGCCCTCGCCGTCGCCATCTGCCACGCGCTCGCGCCGCCGCTGCTGAAGATGGTCGGGTGACGCGATGATCTCGCGTCTGAGGGGGAAGCCGGTCGCCTCGACCCCGGACGGGCTCGTGCTCGACGTCGGCGGCGTCGGCTACCTCGTCGCCGCAACCCCGTCCGCCGTGCGCAAGGCGAGCGGGGTGGACGAGGTCGTCGTCGAGACGTACCTCTACGTGCGCGAGGACACGCTCCAGCTCTACGGCTTCGCCGACCGGGCCGAGCGGGAGCTGTTCGTGCTGCTGCTGACGGTCAACGGGGTCGGCCCGAAGGTGGCGCTCGCGGTCGTCTCCGGCTCCTCGGCCGACGAGCTGCGCCGCGCGATCGTGCGCGAGGACACCGCGCGCTTCCAGGCGATCCCCGGCATCGGCAAGAAGATCGCCGAGCGGATCGTGCTCGAGCTGAAGGAGAAGGTCGGCGCGGGCGCACCCGGGATCGCGGCCGCCGCGCCCTCCGACTCGCACGTCGTCGCACGGGACGCGCTCGTCGAGCTCGGCTACTCGGTGACCGATGCCGAGCGCGCGCTCGCCGACACCGATCCGGAGCTCTCGGCCGAGGAGCGCGTCAGGCTCGCGTTGAGGACGGCCGCGTGACGCAGTTTCTCGCGCCGGTGATCGCAGAGGAAGAGGAGGAGCTCGAGCAGACGCTCCGCCCGCGCCGGCTCGGCGACTTCGTCGGCCAGGACCGCGTGAAGGAGCAGCTTGGGATCGCCCTTGCAGCTGCGGCGGCGCGCGGCGAGGCGCTCGACCACCTCTTGCTCGTCGGGCCGCCCGGCCTGGGCAAGACGAGCCTCGCCTTCATCGTCCACGAGGAGCTCGGCGTCGGCATCCGCACCGTCGCCGGCCCTGCGCTCGAGCGGAAGGGCGACATCGCGGCCATCCTTACCGCGCTCGAGCCGCGCGACGTGCTTTTCATCGACGAGATCCACCGGCTCAACCGGTCGATCGAGGAGATCCTCTATCCGGCGCTCGAGGACTTCCGGCTCGACATCGTCGTCGGCCAGGGCCCGGCGGCGCGGACGCTGACGCTCGACCTGCCGCCGTTCACGCTCGTCGGCGCGACCACGAGGACGGGGCTGCTGACGACGCCGCTGCGCGACCGCTTCGGCATGACGTTCCGGCTCGACTACTACGAGCCGGCCGACCTCGGCACGATCGTCCGCCGTTCCGCGCGCATCCTCGGCGTCGCGGTCGAGGACGACGCGGCGGACGAGATCGCGCGGCGCTCGCGCGGCACGCCGCGGATCGCGAACCGGATCCTCCGCCGCGTCCGCGACGTCGCGGAGGTGCGGCACCAGGGAGCCGTCACGAACGCGATCGCGCGCGAGGCCCTCGAGCTGCTCGAGGTGGACGAGCTCGGACTCGACCGCGAGTCGCGCCAGCTCCTGCAGACGATCGCCGGCAAGTTCGAGGGCGGCCCCGTCGGGCTGAACACGCTCGCGGTTTCGTTCGGCGAGGAGCCGGACACGATCGAGGACGTGTACGAGCCGTACCTGCTCCAGCTCGGTTTCATCCAGCGCACGCCGCGCGGCCGCACGATCACGGCGCTCGGCCGCGCGCACGTCGGCGGCGCCAAGCCCGAGTCGAAGCTGTTCTGATGCCCGAGCTGTGGACGCCGGTCGCCGAAGGCCCGCACGAGGCGTTCGTCGAGCGGCTGTACCGCACGATCGCGCGCTTCGCGGAGACGACGGGCGTGAAGGCGCCGGTCGTCGAGGTCGAGCTCGCCGACACGTCCCGCTTCGTGCTCGACCGGATCGAGCCGGAGCCGGGCTTCGGGATGATCACGATCTACGTGCACGGCGTCCGTGACGACGCGCCCGACGCGATCGTGATCCCGGTCGGCTCGATCCGCCGGATCGAGCTGCGCAAGGCCCCGGAGGAGCGCGTCGCCCGCTTCGGCTTCTCCCTGCCCGAAGCTTAGGCCGTCGCCGGCGCCACGCCGCGCACGCGCCGCGCCGCGGCGACGAGCCACGGCGCGACGAGCAGCGCCATCACGTCGAACCAGACGTAGCCGCTCGCCACCCCGCTCGGCGGGTTCCCCTGCGGGATGCCCAGGCCCGGGAGCGACACCGCCCAGCGCCACGTGCCGATCGACGTCCCGTACAGCTCGAGCGCCGCGACGACGAGGAACACGCCCGCGTACGTCGCCCGGAAGCGCGAGCGCCAGAGGAAGACGCAGAGCAGCGGCACGCACATCGCGCCCGCGACGTCGAGCCGCGGCAGCACGGTCAGACCCGCGAGTCCCCAGCCGACCGAGCCCACCGCGGCGGCCGTGACCAGCAGGCGCTTGCCCAGCACGCGGCTCACGGCGAGCCCGCTCAGGTAGACGAGCCCGTGCGCGGGTGGGATGAACCACGGCAGGTTGTGCAGCCGGTAGTGGTAGACACCCCACAGGATCGTCCCCGTCACCTCGCCGACGGTGGCGAACGCGACCACTCCGAGCGCCTGCGCGCGCGCCAGCCCGGGCAGCGGGCGCAGCGCGGCCAGCAGCACGAGCCAGGTCAGGACGCCGAGCGCGCGCTGTTCGCCGAGACCGGCCTGCGTATCGACTGCGAGCAGTGCTGCGAGGTACGCCGGGCCGGCCGCCGCATACCAGCGCGGCGGGCTCACCGGCGGTACTGGACGTCGCGCCAGCTTGGCATCGGCAGCAGCTCGAGCAGCGGCCGGCCGCCGTGCGGGTCGCGGTAGGAGAACTCCGCCTCGTCGTCGTCCCAGCCCACCTCGAGCTTGCCCTCCTTGACGTGGTGGTCGAGCCAGGCGCCGCGGAAGACGAGCTTCTTCAGCCAGTACACGAGAGACTCGCCCTCGACGAGGGAGACCTCGTCCCAGCGGCGAACGAGATAGCGGCCGAGCGAGCTACGGGGGTCTTCGATCGCGTCCCGCTCGACGAGCTCGACCAGGTCGGCCGTCTCGTCGTCGTCGAGCTCGTTCCCCGCAAGGAGACCGAGCTTGACGGCTGCCGCCGTCACCCGCTGCTCGAAGTCGTCCGTGTTGAAGCTGAAGCGGAAGCCGAGGAACTCGACCAGATAGTCGTCGCCGGAGCTGTAGTTGGTCTCCGCGTCCACCGCCGAAGCGTACCCTTGCGTCGTGCGCACATTCCGCATCCCGGCCGCCCTGGCGGTGATCGCCGGACTCGTCGTCCTCACGGCCTGGGTCATGGCCTGGCCCGTCGAGCGGGCGATCTACCTGGCGCCCGTGATCGTCGTGGGCGTCGCCGCCGTCCTCGGGCTGACCATCCTCTGGGGCAGGATCGCAGTGGAGTCGCTGCGGGAGAGCCGGCGGCCGAAGCTCGTGCTCGGGCTCTGGCTCGCCGGGATCGGTCTGATCGTGCTGCTGACCGTGCTCGGCGTCGAGCTACCGCGCGAAGGCTGACACCGGGGGCCGGCGCAGCCGGCCTTTGCCGAGTGGCAGCTACCATCGTTTCGACTGCGGCAGTTCGATCTCCCGGAGGTGTGCAGTGAAGAGATTCGCTTTCGCCGCAGCGCTCGTAGCTGTGGCCGTCGTGGCCGCGTCGCCCGCAGGCGCACGCCCGACGGCGCAGGCGCCCGGCACGTGGTGTGGGGGCACGCTCTGGAAGCTGATGACGCTCAGCGACGCCGGGAGCAGCGCCGTGAAGTGGACGCCTGTTCCGACGGGCATCGCGGACATCGCGAAGCTGACCGCACCGGCGCGGATCGTTGCGTCGCGCAACAACAGGTTCGAGAAGCAGCGGTGGCAGGTGACCGCTGTGATCGAGCGCTACCGCATCCAGTCGAACGGCGAGATCGCGCTGGAGATGAACGACGTTCACACGTCGACGTACATGAACGCGTACATGCCCAACCCGAACTGCCTGTCGAAGAACACCCGTGACCGCACGGACATCCTCGCCGCGCGCACGGCGCTCACGAAGGCCTGTGGAGCGCCGGCCGCGACCTGGAAGACGCTCGGAGCGACCGTGACGATCTCCGGCGTCGGCTTCTGGAATCCCGCGAAGACGACGAAGGGCGCGCTTGCGAACGGCGCCGAGCTCCGGCCCGTCACGAGCTTCAGCGTCCTGGAGGGGTGCGGGAAACACTGAGCTGAAGGCGGTCTGACCCGCAGGCGGTCCTGTACGTAGGATCGAGGCGGCGTGCACGAAGCGGTCTCGAGCAGGGCCGGGGACGAGCCCGACGGCGGCGGGACGCCGGCGCGCGGACCCTGGCGTCGAGCCGCCCGCCGCTATATCCGGTATCCGCTCGGCGTCGTCGCGCTCGTGCTCCTGCTCGCGGTCGTCGTCGCGGGGCTCCTGGGCGGCCGCATCGCCCACTATCCGGTCAACTTCGTCGACCTCCAGCACCTCAACGAGGCGCACGGCCCGACACTCGTCGCCCACCACCTGTTCGGCACGGACTACCTGGGCCGCGATCTCCTCAGCCAGCTCCTGTACGGGCTCCACACCTCGATGCTCGTCGCGCTGCTCGTCACGATCGCTGCGACGGCGTTCGGCGTGCTCGTCGGCGCGGTCGCCGGCTACGCGGGCGGCTGGCTCGACCTGCTCCTGATGCGCAGCGTCGACCTGGTCGTCACGCTGCCGGCGCTCGCAGCCCTGCTCGTCTCGATCGTCTACTTCTCGCCGCTGACGGCGACGCGGATCGGCATCGTCCTCAGCCTGTACATGTGGACGACGGTCGCGCGGGTCGTCCGCACCAGCTGCGCGGTCCTACGCGACCGCGAGTTCATCGAGGCGGCGCACGCGGCCGGCGCGTCCTCGGTGCGAATTGTGCTCCGGCATCTGCTGCCCAACAGCGCCGGCCCGATCATCGTCGCCGCGACCACGGTGTTCGGCCAGGTGGTCGTGCTCGAGGCGACCGCGGACTTCTTCAACGTCGGCACGAGCCAGGTCAGCGGCCCGACGCTCGGGAACCTGATCGCAGACTCGACGAAGTACGGGAACATCGGCCTCGCGCCCTGGTGGACGTACACGATCCCTGCGCTCGTGCTGATCACGCTGCTCACGTGCGTGAACTTCGTCGGCGACAGCCTCGACGATGCGCTCGGAGCGAGGGTGTAGTAGGAGGGTTTGGCGAAATAGCGGCTGTGCCGCCGGGCCGCGCTGGACGGCGCGAGGCACCGACCAGCGCACCCCGGCGACGAGCACTATTCCGCCAAACCCTCCTAGTCGAGGCGCAGTCGCGGGTCGAGGAGCGCGCAGGCGATGTCGCCGGCGATCGCGGCCATGACGACGATCGCCGCCGAGAGGACGAGCGACGCCTCGATCAGGAACGGGTCGGCGTTGAGCAGGCCGTTGGCGAGGAAGAGCGTTGCGAGCCCGTGCAGGCCGAACACGTAGTCGGCGGCGAGCGACGCGCCGAAGACGGCGCCGAAGTCGAGCGCGATCACGGTGGTGAACGGGACGAGCGCGTTGCGGAGCGCGTAACGGCGTACCACGAGCCGTTCCGGCAGGCCCTTGCCCCGCGCGACGACGGTGTACGGCGCGTCGAGCGTGAGGATCAGCGCCGTGCGGAGATACCTGCTGTAGGCCCCGATGAAGCCGAGCGCCACCGCGACGGCCGGCAGCGTCATGTGCTCGACCCAGTCGCGGACGCCGTGGGTCGGCGCGCCGCCGATCGCGAACGGCTGGAAATGCCACGAGTTGGCCATCGCGGTGAACGCGTGCTGCAGCAGTAGCGCGAGCAGGAAGGCGGGCATCGACCAGGAGAGATAGGAGACGCTGCGCAGGCCGACGTCGAGGGCAGTTCCACGTCGGCGGGCGGCGACCGTCCCGACGAGCACGCTCGCGAGCGCGACGATCACGATCGCGATCCCGATCAGCTCGAGCGTCGTCACGAACGCGTGCTCGACCTGCGGCCACACGGGCGAGTTGTCCACGACCTCCCGCCCGAACCCGTGGCCGGTGAACAGCCCCTTCAGCCAGAGCCAGTACCGGACGACGACGTTGTCGTCGAGGTGCGCGCGCTTCCGGATCGCGAGCACCTCCGGCGCATGCGGCGTCTGGAAGAAGCTCCAGACCGGGTTGAGCGCCGTCGCGAACACGAGCCACGTGAAGAACGAGACGGCGACCATCACCACGACTCCGAGCCCAAGGCGTCTCACCAGGAACCGCAGCACGGGGCGAGCATACGTACCGCCTCCGATCTCGGGCGTAGCATCGGCCGAGGGTGAATGAAGGCGTCGAGACCGAGGCGGAAGGCAAGGGGCCCCGCTCGCGCGGTCCCTGGCGGCGGGTGGCCCGCCGCTACGTGCGAAGGCCGGCCGGGGTCGTCGCACTCGCCGTCCTGCTCGCGCTCGCCGGTGTTGCCCTCGAGGCGGGCCGCATCGCGTCGCACCCCGTCAACTTCGTCGATCTCGCGCACTTGAACCAGGCGGCGGCGCCGACGCTCTCGGGTCGGCATTTCTTCGGCACGGACTACCTCGGCCGCGATCTCTTCAGCCAGACGATCTACGGACTGCGCACGTCGCTCTTCATCGCACTGATGGTCGCCGCCGCGGCCGCTGTGCTCGGCGTGCTCGTCGGTGCCGTCGCCGGCTACGCCCGCGGCTGGCCGGACGCGATCCTCATGCGCGGAGTCGACCTCGTCGTGACCGTGCCCGTGATGGTGGTGACGCTCGTCTCGTACTCGTACTTCGTGCCTCTGAAGCCGAGGGATGTGGGCTTCATCCTGATCCTGTACATGTGGACGGCGGTCGCGCGGGTCGTCCGGGCGAGCTGTGCGAGCCTGCGCGAGCGCGAGTTCGTCGAGGCGGCGCACGCGCTCGGCGCATCGCCGCTCCGAATCATCGTCCGGCATCTACTCCCGAACGCGCTCGGGCCGGCGCTCGTCGCCACGACGGCCGTGATCGGGCAGGCCCTCGTGCTCGAGGCGACGATCGACTTCTTCAACCTCGGCACGACGCAGCTCGCGGGCCCGACGCTCGGCAACCTCGTCGCCGACTCGACGAAGTTCGACGTGCCGATCCAGCAGGTGCCCTGGTGGACGTATGCGTGCCCTTCGCTCGTGCTCGTGCTGCTGCTCCTGTGCGTCAACTTCGTCGGCGACAGCCTCGACGACGCGCTCGCCGCGACCTAGGCAAGCCGGATACGCGGGTCGAGCCACGCGCACACGACGTCGCCGACGATGCCGGCCAGGACGACGATTCCCGCGATCACGACGATTGCACCCTCGGTCAGGAACGGATCGGCAGCGCCCAGTCCTTGGCTCACGAGCAGGGAGGCGAACCCTCCGAGCCCGAAGAGGAAGTCAACGGCGATCGTCGCGCCGAAGATCGTGCCGAAGTCGAGCGTCATCGCCGTCGTGAACGGGACGAGCGCGTTCCGGAGTGCGTGGCGGCGGATCACCGCTCCCTCCGACAGGCCCTTTCCGCGCGCGACCCACGCGTACGGCTCGTTCAGGGAAACGATCAGCGAGGAGCGGAGATAGCGGCTGTAGACGCCGACGAACCCGAACGCGACCGCGAGCGAGGGGAGCGCCAGCCGCTGGAAGGCATCGCCGAAGCCGGTGGGCGGCCCGCCCCGCACGAACTGGAGGAGATGCCAGGATCTCGGAGCCGCCGCGAAGCCGTGGGCGAGCAGAAGCGCAAGCAGAAACGTCGGCACCGACCAGACGAAGTACGAGGTCGTGCGGAGGCCGAGGTCGAGCGGCGAGTCGTGCCTGCGCGCCTCGACTGTCCCGAGCAGCACGCTCAGCACGACGATCACGACGAGCGAGAAGCCGATGAGTTCGCCTGTGCGCTCGAGTGCCGAGCGCAGCTCGGCTCCGATCGGCGCCTGGTCGACGACCGTGCGGCCGAATCCCTGTCCCGTGAACAGCCCCTTCACCCAGAGCCAGTAGCGGACGAGCAAGGGGTCGTGCAGATGCGCCCGCTTCGCCATCGCCAACACCTGGGGATCGTTCGGGTCGGCGTAGGACCGCCACAACGGGTTGAGCGCGGGCACGAAGATGAGCCACGAGAGGAAGGACACGGCCACGAGGACGAGCGCGCCGAGCCCGAGCCGCCTGACGAGGAACGCCAGCACAGCCTCGAGGATACGCGCCGCTCCGGCTCCATCCGACCCTCCCCGTACCGTGAATTCACGATGCACGAGGGCACCTGGACGATCCGTCCGTGTCCGCACCGGGTGCAGGCAGAGCTCGCCCAGACGCTCGGGATCAGCGAGCTCACGGCAGGCGTTCTCGTCCGGCGCGGCTACGACGACCCGGAGGAGGCGCGCGCCTTCCTTGCCGGCGAGCTGGAGCCGCACGACCCGTTCCTGCTCGGCGACATGCGCCTCGCGTGCGAGCGGATCCGCGCGGCGGTCGCCGAGGGGCGGCGCATCTGCGTGCACGGGGACTACGACGTCGACGGCATCGCCGCCACGACGCTCGCCGTGCTTTTGCTGCGCGAGCTCGGCGCCGACGTCGTCTGGCACCTGCCGAGCCGCTTCGACGAGGGCTACGGCGTGCGCAGCGAGACGCTCGCCCGGCTCGCCGACGAGGGCTGCGGGCTCGTCCTCACCGTCGACTGCGGCATCACCGCCGTCGAGGAGGTCGCCGAGGCGAAGGAACGCGGCCTCGAGGTGATCGTCACCGATCATCACCGGCCCGGTGAGACACTGCCCGACTGCCCGATCGTCGCGACGCGGCCGTCCGACTACCCGTTCCCCGAGCTGTGCGGCGCCGGCGTGGTCTACAAGCTCGGCCAGGCGCTCTTCGGCGTCGACTCGGAGATCCCGAAGCGGCATCTCGACCTCGTCGGGCTCGCGACGATCGCCGACGTCGTGCCGCTCCTCGACGAGAACCGGTCGCTGGCGATCGCCGGCCTGCGCTCGCTCGCGCGCACCCAGAAGCCCGGGCTGCGCGCCCTCATGCGTGCGGCCGGCGTCGACCCCGCCGCCGTCGATGCGGGCGCCGTCGGCTTCCGGCTCGCGCCGCGCATCAACGCCGCCGGCCGGCTCGGCCACCCCCGCGCGGCGCTCGAGCTCCTGCTCACCGAGGACGCGGACGACGCGCGCCGGATCGCGGACTCGCTCGAGGAGCTGAACCGCGAGCGGCAGGCGGTCGAGGGCCGGATCCTGCGCGAGGCGATCAAGCAGGTCGAGAGCTGGCCGGAAGCCGAGCGCCGCCGCCGCGCCTACGTCATCGCCGGCGCCGACTGGCACGAGGGCGTGATCGGGATCGTCGCCTCGCGGCTCGTCGAGCGCTTCAACCGCCCCGTCGTGCTGATCGCCGGCGGCGAGGGCGACTGGAAGGGCTCCGGACGCTCGATCGCGTCGTTCGACCTGCACGCGGGTCTCGCGGCCTGCTCGGAGCTGCTCGAGCGCTGGGGCGGCCACCGCGCCGCCGCCGGTCTCTCGATCAAGCCGGAGCACGTCGCCGAGTTCGCTGCGCGATTCGCCGAGCATGCGGCCGGGCTCCTCGGCGACGAGGATCTCGCGCCGCAGACGCGCATCGACGCCGTGGTGCCGCGTGGGACCCGGCTGACGCTCGAGCTCTGCGCCGAGCTGGCGCGTCTCGCCCCGTTCGGGCTCGGCAACCCGGACGTGACGCTGCTCGCGCCCGGCTGCGAGCTCGGCGACCTCGCCACGGTGGGCGAGGGGAAGCACCTGCGCTTCCGTGTGCGCTGCGACGGCGCCGATGCCGGCAGCGCGATCGCCTTCGGCTACGGCTCGCAGCTCGACACCTACCGTCGCGAGGCCCGCTATGACGTTGCCTTCCGGCTCGCCGAGAACCGCTGGAACGGCACCGTCGCCCCGCAGCTCGTCGTGCGCCGCGTCTTCAGTGCCGCCGATCGGTACGGCGAGCTGCGCGACTGGCTCGTCGCCGAGTACAAGAAGCCCGCCGAGACGCGGGTCGCCGAGGCCACGGCGATCTTCGCGGAGCTCGAGCTCGACGAGACCGGCCTCGGGCGGCGGCACCTGCTCGAGTCGGAGCGCTTCCGCGCGCTGCTCGCCGGCGCGTCCGCGCCCGCGCTCGCCCAGGCTGCCTAGGTTCTAGCTCTTCCGGCCGGCGAAGATCGCCCAGCCGAGCAGGGCGCGCTGGTGCTGCAGATACAGCTCTCGGTTCGTCTCGTGGCGCTCGCGGATCGCGACGGAGTCCTGTTCCCGCGGGTGCTCGACGAGCCACTCCTCGAGTGCGCGCCAGTGCAGCGACTCGTACGTGTCCCAGTCGTCCTCGGAGGAGGCGATCAGCGTCACGAGCGCGAGGCCGGCCGCCTCGACCCGGGCGACCGTCTCCCGGAGCGGAACGTAGCCGTCGTCGTCCACTCCCTCCGGCAGCGGCCAGGCACGCCAGAACGGCTCGCCGACGACGACGTGGCCGCCGGGTCGTACCGCCGGCACGAGCTCCGCGAGCGTCCCCTCGAAACCGTGCCAGACGAAGCTGGCGCCGAGGCAGAGCGCAGCGTCCCACGCGCCGGGCTCGAGCGTGAACGCGGCCGCGTCTCCCTCGATGATCTCGATCCGGTCGGCGAGTCCCGCCGCCTGCACGCGCTCACGGGCGACGGCGGCGAACTCGGGCGCCCGCTCGACGCCGACGACACGGCAGCCGAAGGTGCCGGCGAGCAGCAGCGCGGGGCCCGCCTTGCCGCAGGCGAGGTCGAGGACGCGGCTCTCCGGGCCGAGGCGCAGCCGCTCGCCGAGCAGCCGGATCTTCTCCGGGCTGGTCGGATTCTGGAGCTCGTGGTCGCGCTCCGCGACGTCGTAGTACCAGGGCACGGGGTGAAGCCTACGTACTCGGCCGCAGCGTGTCTGGGCCGACGCACGGATGCCGGCAGCTTGTGCCGGGAGTGACGATACGGTTATGAACGCCCCTCCGTACAAGATCAAGGTCGTCGAGCCGATCACGCTGCCGGACGCGGAGCGCCGGCGCGAGGCGCTCGCCGCGGCCGGCTACAACACGTTCCTGCTCCGCTCGGACGACGTCTTCATCGACCTGCTCACCGACAGCGGCACCGGCGCCGTCTCACAGGAGCAGCGGGCCGCGATGGAGCTCGGCGACGAGTCGTACGCCGGCTCCCGCAGCTTCTTCCGGCTCGAGCGGGCCGTGCACGAGGTGTACGGCTACAAGCACGTCGTCCCGACGCACCAGGGCCGGGGCGCCGAGCATCTGCTCGCGCGCGTGCTCGTGCGCCCGGGACAGCTCGTTCCCTCGAACCTCTACTTCACGACCTCGCGCGTGCACGCCGAGCTCGCTGGCGGCATCTGGACCGACGTCTCGATTCCCGAGGCCCGCGACCCGGAGTCCACGCATCCGTTCAAGGGGAACATCGACGTCGCGAAGCTCGAGGATCTGCTGCGACGGCAGGGTCACGTGCACGTCGCCTTCGTGCGCCAGGAGGCGTGCCTGAACATGGCCGGCGGACAGCCGTTCTCGATCGAGAACCTCGCCGACGTGCGCGCGGTGACGCTCGAGCACGGCGTGCCGCTGATCCTCGACGCGACGCGCAGCTCGGAGAACGCGCTCTTCGTGAAACGGCGCGAGCCTGGCTACGCCCAGCGCACGCTGCCGGAGATCATCAAGCTGATCGCCAATCTCAGCGACGGCGCCATCTTCTCGTCGAAGAAGGATCACTTCGTGCCGATCGGAGGGCTCGTCGCGGTCAACGACGACACCCTCGCCGAGCGGCTGCGCGAGCTCGTCGTCGTGTACGAGGGCTTCCCGCACTACGGCGGCATGTCCGGCGCCGCGATGGAGGCGCTCGCACAGGGCATTCACGAGGCCGCGGACGAGCGCATCGTCGGGCACTACGTCGACCAGGTCGCGTACCTCGCGTCGCTGCTGCGCGAAGCGGGCGTGCCGATCGTGCTGCCCCCGGGCGCGCACGCCGTGTTCCTGGACGCGAAGCGCTTCCTGCCGCACGTTCCACAGGAGCAGTTCCCCGCACAGGCGCTCGCCGCCGCGATCTACCTCGCCGGCGGCGTCCGCACGATGGAACGTGGGATCGTGTCCGGCCAGCACGGCAGCGACCCGTACGACGGACTCGAGCTCGTCCGGCTGACGCTGCCGCGGCGGGTCTACACGCAGGAGCACCTCACGTACGTCGCGGAGGTGGTCGCCGACCTCTACGCGCACGCGCGCGCCGTACCCGGCCTGCGCATCACGTACGAGCCGGAGCACCTGCGCTTCTTCCAGGCGCGCTTCGAGCCCCTGGCAGCCTTCTCCGTCGTCTAGGAACCTAGGAGCCGATCGACACGCGGACCGTCCGCCGGGCGGGAGCCGGCCGGACGGCCCGCGCCTGCTCGTCGAGGACGGCGAGAGCGCGAACGAGCTTCGCGACCGTGCGGACCTCCCGGCGGCGAGACAGGCGCATGGGGGCGGAGATTCGCGTCTCCCGCGTCCGTTCCTGCCCGGAGATCCGGCCCCGGAGGCCCGGAGTACACTTCGCAGATGGCAACGCTGGAGACGGGCGAACGGCATCACGGCCTGCTCGTAGCGCTGCTCGCCGAGGTCGAGAACTACAGCACCGCGGTCGACCGCGACCTCGTCACGCGCGCCTTCTCCTTCGCCGCCGCGGCCCACGAAGGGCAGCAACGCCGCTCCGGCGTCGACTTCATCGAGCACCCCGCCGGGGTCGCGCGCATCTGCGCCGAGCTGCGTCTCGACGAGCAGACGATCGCCGCCGCACTGCTGCACGACGTCGTCGAGGACACGGACACCGACATCGACGAAGTTCGCGCGGAGTTCGGCGAAGAGATCGCCCGTCTTGTCGAGGGTGTCACCAAGCTGACGCGGATCAGCTTCCAGAGCCGCGAGCAGGCGGAGGCGGAGAACTACCGCAAGATGATCGTCGCCATGTCCGAGGACGTCCGCGTGATCCTGATCAAGCTCGCGGACCGCCTGCACAACATGCGCACGATCGAGTACCTCGGCAAGCAGAAGCAGATCCAGAAGGCGAAGGAGACGCTCGAGGTCTACGCACCGCTCGCGCACCGGCTCGGCATCCACGCGCTCAAGTGGGAGCTCGAGGATCTCGCCTTCCACACGCTGCATCCGCGCAAGTACGAGGAGATCACGCAGATGGTCGCCGAGCGTCGCGCCGATCGAGAGGGGCACGTCGCGGAGGCGTCCGACGTGCTCGCGGTCGAGCTCGAGAAGGTCGACATCCCGGCCGAGATCTCGGGCCGCGCGAAGCACTTCTACTCGATCTACGACAAGATGGCGAAGAAGGGGCGCGAGTTCAACGAGATCTTCGACCTCACCGCGATGCGCGTGATCGTCGAGCGCGACGGTGAGGAGGGGACGCGTGACTGCTACGGCGCGCTCGGCCTCATCCACTCGCTCTGGAAGCCGATGCCGGGCCGGTTCAAGGACTACGTCGCGATGCCGAAGTTCAACGGCTACCGCTCGCTGCACACGACGGTGATCGGGCCCGAGGGACGGCCGCTCGAGATCCAGGTGCGCACGCGCGAGATGCACGAGACGGCGGAGCTCGGAGTCGCCGCGCACTGGGCGTACAAGCGCGGCGGCAAGAGCAGCGCCGACGCGGAATGGCTCTCGTGGGTGAAGACGCTGATGGACACCCACGCGGAGGAGTCGGACGCGCGCGAGTTCGTCAAGTCGTTCCGCACCGACCTCTTCGACGAGGAGGTGTTCGTCTTCACACCGAAGGGCGAGGTGAAGACGCTGCCCGCGGGCGGGACGCCGATCGACTTCGCGTACGCCGTGCACACCGACGTCGGCCATCGGACGGTCGGCGCGAAGGTGAACGGCCGCATCGTGCCGCTGCACTACAAGCTGCGCAGCGGCGACCGCGTCGAGATCCTCACCTCGAAGGTCGGCCGCGGCCCGTCGCGCGACTGGCTCTCGCTGGCCGCATCCTCGCGTGCGAAGAACAAGATCCGGCAGTTCTTCTCGCGTGAGCAGAAGGAGGATCTCGAGGCGAAGGGCCGCGAGTCGCTCGAGCACGCGCTCAAAGGCCAGAACCTGCCGTACCGCAAGCTCGCCGGCTCCGCCGTGCTCGCCGGCGTGATCCGCGAGTCGGGCTACAAGAAGGCGGAGGAGTTCTACGTAGCGCTCGGCTCCGGGAAGCTGACCGCAGCGAGCATCGTCAACAAGGTGCTGCAGCGGCTGAAGACCGAGGAGGTCGCCCACGAAGAGGCGGTCACGCCGCGCAAGAAGCCGCGTGCCCGGGACGCGCTCGCGAGCAACACGTACGGTATCAACGTCGTGGGCGTCGAGGACGTCCTCGTGCGGATCGCGAAGTGCTGCACGCCGGTGCCCGGCGACGAGATCGTCGGCTACATCTCGCTCGGCAAGGGCATCACCATCCACCGCGACGACTGCCCGAACGTGCGCTCCCTGATGCGGAACCCGGAGCGTTTCACGCCGGTCGAGTGGGAGGGCGGCACGACTCAGAGCTTCCGGGTGCAGATCGCGGTCGACTCGTGGGACCGCGCGCGACTGCTCGAGGACATCGCCCGGACGTTCGCCGAGTACGGCGCGAACATCGTCTCCTACGGCGGCGCGGTCGAGGACCAGATGGCGCGCAACTGGTACGTCGCGGAGGTCGGCGACGTCAAGGCGCTGCGCGGGCTGCTGACTTCCCTGCGCAACGTGGACGGTGTCTTCGACGCATACCGGGTAACCCCCTCCTAGCGGGCGGAGTTCCTACGGATGTGGGCCGCCGGGCCCCGTGCAACGCTCGGGTCGAGCTCCCGAGGAGGTAGATGACGATGGACGGGCCCGTGCTTGTCGCCTATGCGTCGAACCACGGCTCGACCCGCGAGGTCGGCGAGGCGATCTGCAAGCCGCTCGAGGCGGCGGGGCTGCGAGCGCATCTACGGCCGGCGATGGACGTACGCGACCTGGACGGCTACGCCGCGGTCGTGCTCGGCGGGCCGCTCTACATGGGCCACTGGCATCGACACGCGCACGCGTTCCTGCGCCGCAACCACCGGTCGCTCGCCGGGCTGCCGCTCGCGGTGTTCGCGCTCGGGCCGCTCCACGAAGACCCGAAGGAGTGGGCGGAGGCGCGTGTGCAGCTCGACGCGGCCATCGCCAAGCACGGGGTCGAGCCGCGGGCGGTCGAGATGTTCGGCGGCCGGGTCGACCCGGCCCAGCTGCACTTCCCCTTCTCGAAGATGCCGGCCGGTGACGCCCGCGACTGGGACGCGATCGCGGCGTGGGGCGAGGCGCTGCCCGAGGCGCTCGGGCTCCTCGATCTGCCCGTTCTCGTCTAGCCCACGGGGGCCCCTCGATCGAGGGATCGACCTCGCCCGGCAGGGGGTACCCCCAATGGGGGATCGGGGCAATTTGCCGTTTGGTGAAGCCGCACCCTTCCCTCGAACGAGGGATGGGCGCGGCGGTTCCGCTGTTCCCTGAATCGAGGGATCGACCGGATTCCGCTCTCGGGCTAAAACGTGTAGGGGGAGGCGGGCACTGAGGCTGCAGCGCCCGGCCGGCGAGGACTCGGCCGGGCGCGCAGCTCCCGCAGCTAGGACTCCCAGGGCTCGCCGCCGGTGTCCCAGCCCACGAGGCAGTGGCCGGCCACGAGCGTGGCCACCCGCGCGAGGAAGGCGGCGTCCGCGGGCGGCGCGCCCTCGACGGCGAGCTCCGCCACGCGGACGCCCTGCCATGCGACGGGCACGTGCGTGCGCGACTGCCCGGCCGGTGTTCCGGCCTCGGGGCCGAGCGCGAGGTCGTCCTCCTCGACGAAGAAGACCCCGGCCCACGCATAGCCGGCCTGCTCGTGCAGCGCTGCGACCACGCGGCGGAGGACGTCGTCGGCGTCGCCGCCCTCGTCGACGATGCGGTCGATCGCCTCGAGTGCGCTCGCTTGCGTCATGTCTCGGCGTCGCCGGCCTCGAACTCGAGCACCCGGGCCCGGTAGTCGTCGGGCACGGGGCAGGCCCGCCGCTCCGCGAGGTCGACGTAGACGAGGGTCTGGTGCGCGGTGACCATCAGCACGTCGTCGGGCACGCGGTACGCCGCGAACGCGAACGTCACGCTCGTGCGTCCGATGCGCGCAACGCGGGCGAAGATCTCGACCTCGTCGTCGAAGACCGCCGGTGCGAAGTACTCGACGTCGTTGGCGCGCATGACGAAGCTGCCTGGCCCGTGTCCGTGCAGCAGCCCGAGCGCGCGGTGGTACTCGACGCGGGCGAGGTCGAAGTACGGGTTGTAGCGCCCGTAGTAGACGATCCCCTGCGCGTCCGTGTCCGAGAAGCCGACCCGCGTGTGGGCGCTGAGCTTGAACGGCGGCTTCATCCGCTGCGCCCGTCGAGCCGGATCGTCCACGGCTCGATCGTTTCTGTGCGGAGATGCGTCTCCGTCCACGGATCGCGCGCCAGAGTCGCGTGGACGACGTCGTCCGACTCGGCCTCGACGGCGAGCACCACGCGATCCTCGTCCGCGAGCGGCCCACCGAGAACGACGAAGCCGCTGTCGACGAGGCCGTCCATGAAGGCTGCGTGCGCGTCCCAGTCGGACTGCTCCTCCAGCGGCAGCGACGGGTCCCACCGAGGGCCGGAGCGGCGGCGTAGGACGAGGAACATCGCCATGTGTCTGTTTCTACCACGCCCCGGTGTCAGACACGGTCGGCCTCGTTTCGTGCCGATTCTCCGGCGTCTTCGTGACGCGGGCTGTCGGCTTGCCGGCGATCGGCTACCGTCGGTCGCATGGGCCGCGCGCATCGCGAGCAGGACAGGGAGACCTTCTTTCACGTGATCACGCGCGGCAACAACGGGGAGTGGATCGTTCGCGACCCGGTCGACAAGGCAGCCTTCCGCGCCGAGCTGCACCGCGTCGCCGTCAAGTACGAGTGGGACGTCTGGGCGTGGTGCCTGTTGTCGAACCACTTCCACATCGTGTTGCGGACACCGAAGCTGGGACTGTCGGAGGGGATGCAGGAGCTCAACGGCAACCATGCGCGCCGGATGAACCGGCGGTACGACCGGACGGGCCACCTCGTCCGCAACCGGTTCTTCAGCGTCGCGCTCGAGACGGAAGCGCATCTCGTTGCCGCGATCCTCTACGTGGCGCGGAACCCCGTGAGGGCGGGCCTCTGCGCGTCGCCTGCCGCGTGGCCCGACGGCGGCTACCGCGCCACGGCCGGGCTCGAGCCGGCACCCCCGTGGCTCGCCGTCGCGTCCGTCCGGGCCCTGTTCGGAGAAGACCACCAACGCGCCGTCGCCACGTACCGCGACTTTGTCCACGCCGGACATCTCCCTGTGTCAGACACGGTTGAGGAGGTGTCGCGGGTCGGGCGCGGCTCCGCCGTCACGAGCGGATGAGCGCGAGCACCTCGTCGCGCTTCGCTTCCATCTGCTCGCGCGTGCGCGCCTCGAGGTTCAGGCGCAGGAGCGGCTCCGTGTTCGAGGGGCGCACGTTGAAGTGCCAGTCGTCGAAGTCGACCGAGAGCCCGTCGAGGTGCGTAACGCGGCCGCCTGCGCCGAAGTGCTCCTTCAGCTCCTGCAGCTTCAGGGCGACGTCCGCGACCGGCGTGTTCAACTCGCCCGTGATGAAGTAGGTCTCCCGGAAAGGCCGCAGGAGCTCGGAGAGCGGACGGCCCGCCTTCGAGACGACCTCGAGCATCATCAGGAACGGCACGACCCCGCTGTCGGCCTGCGAGAAGTCGCGGAAGTAGTAGTGCCCGGACACCTCGCCGGCGAAGGCGGCGTCCTCCTTGCGCATCCGGTGCTTGATGTACGCGTGACCGACACGGTTGATGAGTGGAACGCCGCCCGCGTCCGTGATCGTGTGCGGGACGGCCCAGCTTGCACGGACGTCGTAGATGATCCGCGCGCCCGGCTCCTTCGCCAGCACCGACTTGGCGAACAGGGCCGTCGCGAAGTCGCCCGGCACGAACTCGCCCGCGTCGTCGACGAAGAAGCAGCGGTCGGCGTCGCCGTCGAAGGCGACGCCGAGGTCGGCGCCCTCCTCGAGCGTCTTCGCCACGATGAACTCGCGGTTCTCCGGCAGGAGCGGATTCGGCTCGTGGTTCGGGAACGACCCGTCCGGCTCGAAGAAGCAGCGCACCACCTCGACCGGGAGCCGCTCCAGCACGGGCGGCAGCATTGCTCCGGCCATCCCGTTCGCCGCGTCGATCACCACGCGCAGCGGCCGCAGCGCAGACACGTCCACAAACGACGTCACCCGATCGACGTACGCCGGCCAGACGTCGTACGGCGTCACCGTCCCCGCGGGCCCTGTCCGCTCTCGGGCGCCCGCCAGCGCCCGGTCGCGCACGTCGAGCAGCCCCGACTCGCCGCCCACGGGCAGCGCGCCACGGCGGACGATCTTCATCCCCGTGTACGCCTTCGGGTTGTGCGACGCCGTGACGACGATGCCGCCGTCGAGCCCGAGCTCG
>Ga0265325_10000680_pt1 | contig 24768 bp, 25 predicted proteins | sample 41420metaG_FD_202090 | JGI IMG/M metagenome (GOLD analysis project Ga0265325, IMG submission 202090) | Rhizosphere microbial communities from Carex aquatilis grown in University of Washington, Seatle, WA, United States - 4-14-20 metaG | ecosystem: Host-associated > Plants > Roots > Rhizosphere... | reverse complement strand
TGCGGAGCGGGAAGTGCTCCTGAGGGAACAACCGTGCGGATTACAACAACTTCAGCCGGCGCTGGTTAACGTTAAATCGTCCTCCAACTCATTTGGAGTTGCGGAGCACCGGAAAACAGAGATGGCCTCATCTCAAATGGAACTGCTTTTATGATTCCCTGGTTGGCTGAACACACAATACGGCGATAGGCACCGTTAAGCCGCACGGCGCCTTTCAACCGGGTGAACCGCGGGCGCCTCTTCGGGCTTCTCCGCTTCAGGACTTGCTACTTCAAAACGGCACAACACTTCGTTTGTGGTATCTTGCAGCCGTGTATTCGGCTTGTGGAGCTTGCGGGTAGCCTTGCTTGCCAGCGTACAGAGCTGGTAGCGATTGGACACATGAGAAAGTGCCTTAAAAACTAGATCAGAACGCATTGTCTATCTCCTTCTTTTTCAAATTGCTGAACTGGAAAGAGCCGCTGACCCACCAGCCCAGCAAGGGGAAGCCAATACAAGCCAAACTAGACTGCGGGCTACCCCAAATTGCAACTTCCACATCTTAGACGCACTTCGCCTGCCCACAGTTCAAAAACATTTGGGGCCGCTACGCGCTATGAAATGGATGCCATACCCTATCGGATTTGCAGTTTGCGCGCCGGACACCCGGGCGCCTATCTAGCGGTTCCCCCAACGCTGCTAAAGACGCAGCCAAGGCATCAAGCGAGCCTTCTCTCAAAGGTTTGATGCTGGAAGTGGCTGATGGGCACACCCGGCCGCAATGCGCAACCTGCCCTCTATGGATGGCTACGATGAGAGTATATCGAAGACTAATCCCGGTCAATAGTTATTTCAGGTGAAATGAGGCGAATTGTCGAACGTTTACCGAGGTTGCTGAAGCCAGGCGGACGGCTCGATTCTTGGGGATATACACCGTTTATTATCAATGGCTTATCAGGCAAGATGGAGCGGCGACCAGGAAGGAAATCGATGGTGGTCAGCTGCGAGCGGACATAGAGGGCGGGGGGTGAACCTTCTGAGTCAATCCGGGGCCGATGCGCGGCATTATGAGCTGGCGTCGGGCTCGCCGGACGAGTTATTCCAAGCCTCTCCGTCGGGGTCCCGGAGGAGCACGCGGCCGTTTTCGTCGTTGCCGGGAAGCCTGGGGTGCGGGGTGCGGGATGCGTTGGCAGCAACCACATCGAGGCGGAAAACCCCGATGAGGACCATGCAAACGATAGGCGCGGCCAGAAGAAAGGTTTCCCAACCGGATTGAAGGGCAATACCCTGCACGTGCGCCTCCCCGCTCAAAAGACCGCGGACGTGAGATGAATCTTAGCCCGGATATCTGCGCGGAGATGGGGAGGCAGAGTCGATTTTGATTCAAAGGTAATGGCACAGATTGGTGAGTGGGAGAGCCAGTTATTGCGGCGCCGAGGCCGCAAATGAAACGCATTGCGGCGGTTAGATCGGGCGAGATATTATTTGGGCGCAAAAGGCGGTTCGCCCATACAAAGCAGCCCGGGCGTACTGAGCGGCTGATTGAACTTAGACTGACGTGACCGCGATTTCGGACGTATTCATCCTCTGACTTGGTTCGATCGACCCGGGGCTACTTTTGCCCAGCGCTTACCGCGGAGGGGAAGTTGGACTGTGCGCCGAAATAGCACTCAAGGGCCTCGACCTTCCCATCGCTGATCCGGAGATATTCCACGTTCCGGAATGATTTACCGTTCGTGGTGGTGCAAAGATACTTCACAAACGCGTCGTTGCCACTTGTGATGACTCGCTCAAGATCGGATCGCTCGATAAGCTTAGCCTGTGTATCCCAGCATTGCGTTTTGAAAGTGCTCCTACTAATGTGGTCGTCGCCGGCCGCGCTGGTGAACGTAAAGTTGTCCGCCATGAGGGCCTCGAACTGGCTTTCGTCCTTATCCACCCATGCCTTATACCACTTGCGGACGATTTCTTCGGTTGCCGCGCTCGACTCCGCTCCTGCGGGCACGCTTCCCGTCATCAAGAGTCCCGCCGCTCCAGCCAGTGCGCAAGCTCCCGCTCCTAGCGCCTTCCGCCGTGATACTCCGATTCTTGTCATGTCCATTCTCCTCCTCCAGTTTCCTGGGTTGGTGGCCTCTGGGGCCGTTGCGAGTCTTTAGAAGGTCACCCGCGCCGGCATAACGTGCTTGCACGTAGCGGGCTGTGCCCTAGTGAGTACAGACCGGTTGGTATGCGACAAGCTCGATCGGTCTATATGACAACATCCGTTCAGCCCCGTTTGCTGTTGCCTGGCGGGCGCAAAGACCGCAGCCACTCTACGATGTTTCTGATTCCCAGATTCCACACCTTCGCGTCCTGAGCGTTCTTGGCCAGCACTTCGTAACCTTCGACCAACGCGATCAAAAAGCTCGCGGACTCTTCCGGAACCAGGTCGCGGCGGACTGTTCCAGCAACCTGCCCCTCTCGCAAAGCGGTGGCGATACCTTCCTGCCAAGCCTTGAAGATTCTCTCCAATTGCTTTTGGAATTGCTCGTTGAGCTGAGACATCTCCTGCGTCAAATTGACAAGGGGGCAACCGCGCTTTACATCCCCTGGCTGAGCCGGTATCGCCTGTACGATTGCGATCAAAGCATCAATAGGGTTCTTGCCTTTGCTCCGCCGCAGAGGGCGTAACCATCGGTCGTTGGTGATTTCTGCGACGACCTCCTCGATGATGGCGTGGCCCAGGGCTTCTTTGTTCTCGAAGTGGTAGTAGAGCGCTCCCTTGGTGACGTTGGTGGAGGCGAGAATCGTGTCGATCCCGGCGCTCTGGAATCCGTATCGGTAGACCTCGCGAAACGCCGCCTTCAATAGGCGTTGCCGCGTGCCCTCAGGGTCACGCAGCCTTGTCGCCTTGCTTTGCAGCTTTTTCGGCGCCCGCAACATACCAACCAGTATGTATGCAGCTCGAATCGAATGTCAAGAGGATGATTTCTGTTCCGATTCGCGTTCTGACAACGAAGGTCAGAAAAGGAGTGAAACTGGCGAGAGCGCTTGATGGGCATCAAGCCCAGTAGGTGCGGTCGAGAGTCCTATATTGAATGGCTTCGGCGAGGTGGCCGACGGAAAGGCTCTCTGCCGCTTCAAGGTCAGCGATAGTTCGGGCGACTTTGAGGATGCGATCGTGGGCGCGGGCAGTGAGGCCCTGCTGCTGCATGGCGCGCTCGAGGAGGCGCTCGGCGTCGGGGCTCAGCTCGCAGTGAGCGCGAATTTGGCGCGTGGTCATTTGCGCATTGGCGTAGATTTTTTCTTTGGCTTTGGAGAATCGCTCGCGTTGACGCGCGCGCGCGGCCATGACGCGGGAGCGAATCTGGGCCGATCCTTCGGCTGCCGCGCCGCCGCGCAGCTCCTTATATTGAACGGCCGGAACCTCAATGTGGATGTCGATGCGGTCAAGCAGAGGGCCGGAAATTTTCGCCACGTAACGCTGGATCATGGGCAGAGTGCATGTGCACTCGCGCGACTTGTCATTGAAATAGCCGCAGGGACAGGGATTCATGGCGGCAGCGAGCATAAAGCGCGCGGGAAAACTCAGAGTCATGGAAGCGCGCGCGATGGTGACCGTGTGATCCTCAAGCGGCTGGCGCATGACTTCGAGGACGTTGCGAGGGAATTCGGGAAGCTCGTCGAGAAAGAGGAGGCCGTTGTGCGCGAGCGAGACCTCGCCGGGGCGAGGCACCATGCCGCCGCCGATGAGTCCGGCGTCGGAGATGGTGTGGTGAGGCGAGCGAAAAGGCCGCTGCGTGACCAGGCCGGCTCCGGCTTCGAGAACTCCGGCGACAGAGTGAATCTTGGTGGTTTCGAGCGCTTCCTCGAAGGTGAGCGGGGCGAGGATCGACGGCAGGCGCTTGGCGAGCATGGTTTTGCCGGAGCCGGGAGGGCCGATCATGAGAATGTTGTGACTGCCGGCCGCGGCCACTTCAAGAGCGCGCTTGGCGGTTTGCTGGCCGCGAACATCGCGAAAGTCCACCGAGAATTCCTCGAGCTTTCCGAGGAGATCCTGTGTCGCGACGCGGAAAGGCTCGCGCTGGATGACGCCAACGACTGAAGTGTTGAGGAGATCGAGCACATCGAGGAGCGAGGAGACGGGATAGACGTTGATGCCTTCGACGACTGCGGCTTCAGCGGCGTTGGCTGCAGGCAGAATGAGGTTGGCGATTCCTTTCTCACGCGCCAGGATGGCCACGGGCAACATGCCGGGGATGGGGCGCACGCCGCCGTCGAGGCCGAGCTCGCCGACCATGAGAAAGCGGCTGAGGTCGTTGGAATGCAGGGCGCCGTAGGCTCCAAGGATGCTGACGGCGATGGGCAGATCGAAACCCGAACCTTCTTTTTTGAGATCGGCGGGGGCGAGGTTGATGGTGATGAAGGTAGGCGGAATGGTGTAGCCGGAGTTCTTGATCGCAGCGCGGACGCGGTCGCGGCTTTCGCGGACGGCGGCGTCGGGCAGGCCGACGGTATGGAAGTGGTCTTCATTCATGACCACGCCGCTATAGTCGACCTCAACCTCGATGAGGTTGGCGTCGATTCCGTATACGGCCGCACTAAGAGCCTTAAAGAGCATGGAGGAGGGCTGCGGAGGGAGTGTAGCAGGGGTTGGGGTGCGGCAGTCTGTGATGGATGAACAGGCGTTTCAGGCGTGGAGATCGGCGAGCAGGACGTGGAAAGAAAGGGACGGCTGACGCTTCGCTTCACCTAAAACAATAAGATTGATTGAGTTGGCAGACGATGCGATTGATTGAAACAGCGCCTCGGCGCAGCATTTTTCCCAAGTGGGCGATCGTCCTGGCGGCGATGGCCGTCGCCGCGCCCTGCTCGTCAAGGGCTTTTTCCCAATCGGAAAGCAAAGGGGGCGTTGCTTCGGGAGCTGCGACGAGAGCTGCGGATGGGGCTAAGGCCGGCGAAATATCGGCGGCGGATGACGGCCCTGTGGCCAACCCTGGAAGACCGACGGTTTCGACGCCAGCAACGCTCACGCCGCCGGGCTACCTTCAATTTGAGAGTGGACTTCTGGCTGCGTGGCACTCTCCGGAGTTTTCCTCGCAGACCAGCTTCAATGAGGTGATCAAGTTCGCGGTTTCGCGCCGCGTCCAGTTCCTGGTTTCGAGCGAACCGTTCGTGCATTCCAATACGCAGCCCACAAATGGCGATGGAGGTGTATCGCTGGGGGTTCAAGCGGTGATATGGCCCGGGGAAGGCGCGCGCCCGACACTTTCGACGAGCTACTTTCACGCGGTGCAGAGCGGCGGAACTCCAGACCTCGATATGGGCAGCGCGACGAATTCGGCGATTGTGTTGGTTAGCGCCGATGTGAAGGGCTTTCACTACGACACGAATTACCTCTTCAACGAAGTCGACGGCGATGAGGGTGTGCGCCGCGCGCAATTCGGGCAAACGCTTTCGGTTTCGCACGGCGTTGGAGAAAAGTTCGGCGTTACCGGGGAATTGTGGGATTTTACGCAGCCCTATTTGCGGAACTACGCTTTCGGCAATTTGTGGGCATTGAATTACAACGCGAGGAAGAACCTTGTTTTCGACCTTTCATTCGATCGCGGGTTGACGACGACGTCGACTCGATGGGAGATTCTGGCAGGATTTACCTACGTGTTGCCGCGGAAGCTGCTGCGGTAGAGGGGTGAGGCTGCCGGTCATTTCTTGTGACGGAACCTCGCCGTGGCGCCTGCCTCGATTGCCTTGTCGATTTCTTTGAGTGAAACCGGCCGCGCGAGCTTGGGAACGCTGCCCTTGAGGCGCTGGGTTGGAATCATGGGCAGAATGATCACGCCGTCGGGATGGAAGAAGAACTTGAACCGATCACCGGGCTTGAGCTGGAGGCGCTCGCGAACGGCCTTGGGGATTGTGGCCTGGCATTTGCTGTTGAGCTTGGCTTCCATCAGATTTGCTCCCCTTTACATTTCAGCAGAAGTAAAGGGCTGCGGCCAGCGTACCCGAGCAAAAACTTGCCTCCACGGTGTCTCTCCGTGGCGCGGAGCGGCGAGTGGATGGGGTTGCGTTTTTGCCACGATTACGATTGGGGACGTCGGAGTTTTCGAATGGCCGGCGATCCGCCCGGAACTCAAGTTCTCGGGACAGATGATACGTCGTTAATTCTCCCTAGTGCTCGGCCAGCTTCGACCCCCAGTGGTGGCGCACACCCGAGTAAATAAGTGCGCCTATGCCCAAGAGAACAAGCGAAGCGCTGGGTAATAGGTAAAACAGAAACAGACCAATCCACGCGTCCTCGTAGAACCCACCGGTCACCGCTTCAACAGCGAGATGCGGGTCCGTCGCGGCCAATACACTCCCATCCGCTGTGAAATCGACATCCAGAACATAATTGTGCCCTTTCTTGAGGTCAGAGCCTCCCAACCGGCGAAAAGCGGTCACCTCCGAATGTCCGTCGCTTTGTTCTCCCCCCAAGTCCAGTTCTCTGCTCGTTTCGCCCCGAGCGGAAAGCTTCCCATCGTCAAAAAGAACCCATTTTGCGCGGATGACGGTTGGCTCGGTGCAATTGTCAGAAGGAATATCGAATCCCATCAGGCAAGTGAGCCGGTGTCGGTCGATTCGTTCCTTGGACTCAATTTTGAATTCAAATGGCCAATCTTTATTGATGGAGAATCGCGGAGTTTGAGTATGCCCTGGCTTCAATGAGACGGGCATATAGACTGGCTCGCTCGTTCTGGTTCTTATCCAGACGTACCGACCGAAAAAGACGGACGCGCCAAGCGTAATGGAGATGATTCCGCTCCAAGTCAGCTTTGAGAAGCGCATACACAAAAGAATACTCTCCAGCTAATGGGCATTCTTGGCGTGTTGTTGGCTATGCGGAAGTTATCGGAGCGTGCGACCAAGCAAAGGCCGGTTTCTTCAGGCGGAATCGGCGGGGAAACTGCCCACGGACGCGCCGGGGGCGACATTCTGGCCGGCGAGCACGATGGCGTGGCTGGCGATGTGTGCGCCGTCGCCGATGACGGTGGGCTGAAGGCGGATTTTTTCGTAATCCGAAGCTTCGTGCCAGAAGGAAAAGACGCGGGAGTAAGAACCGATAACGGCATTTTTGCCGATGGTAATGCCGCCGCGGTCGTTCAGCAGCGCGCGCTGGCGGATGACGGCTCCGTCAGCGATGGAGAGGTTGTAGCCGTAGGTGAGATCGACGCCGTGGTGAATCTTGACGCCGGAGCCGAGATGCTCAAAGATATGGCGGCCGAGCATGCAGCGAAAACGCAGGCCTAACCAGTGATTGAGGCCTAGCGGCGAGCGGTCGAACATCTGCCAGAACCAGAGCAGGGGTTTACGCTGCGCAAAGCGCTCGCGATCGACTTCAGGGTAATGCTCGGCTTCAAGGGTGACGTTCATGGGATCGAGGGAGAGGTTGACGACGTTGCCGGGCAGCTCTGACGTGAGGGTAAGGTTGAGTTTGCCGCCGTGGGGCCGGCCCAGATAGATCTGCGTCAACTGATCGCGGACGATCTCGCTGCGGCGCTCCATTGAGCTATGGCGCAGGAACTCCTCGTCAAGAAAGCGAATCCAGCGGCGATAGATTTCTTCGGCTTCGGCGGCGGGATGGGGGACGACGATCTCCGAGGTTGCCATATGCAATTGAAGATAGAACAGAGGGCGGCGGGGGACAAGGGAAGAAGAGAGGAGCGGAGCTAGCGGAGTTAGCGGAGCTTAGTCATCAGTGGACGGCAAACTGCAGACGGCAAGGCAAGAACCTAAGAAGCAAGTCCTTCGACTGTGTTTGTCCAGCCGAAGCGGAACTCCGGTCACTCAGGATGACAGATTGAGAGGTGTGCCATCCCACCCTTGGCGCAAAAAACAAATGCGCGCCAAGGATTGGGCACCTAGATTCGTGCGGTGTGAGGATCGCTGCCGAAAACCGTGAACTGAGAACTGAGAACTGCTTCTACCGCTTGCCTTGGACGGTTTTAGGGTTCGAGCCGAGCTTTTTTGCGGCGCGGCGGTCGGCGATGGCATGCATCTCTTTGCCCCAATGCGAACGGTTGATGCCGAACTGCATGGCCAGCATCATGATGTTGCCGGTTCCCCAATAGAGCGCCAGTCCCGAAGCGTAGTGCCAGAGCATGAAGCCGAAGAGAACCGGCATCATGAAGGCCATCATGCGGCGCTGGGCGGGATCCATTCCCGGAGACGGCGTCATGTACTGCGTAAGGAACATGCTGACGATGATGAAGATGGGCAGAATATGCGTGGGGTCGGGCTGCGACAGGTCGGGGAGCCAGAGCCAGTGCGCCTGGCGAAGCTCGACTGTGTATTGCAAAACGCGAAAGTAGGGCCACAAGAGCAACATGGGCACGAGCATGGGCAGGCAGTTGCCGTACATGTTGATGTTTTCCGCTTTGTAGAGCGCCATCATTTCGGCGTTCATATCGGCGCGCTTGGGGTCGGTGGCCTTGAGATTCGCGTAGCGCTTCTTGATGGCGTCGACCTTGGGCTGAATGCGCATCATCTTGAGCGACGACTTGGTCATCATCAAGCGCGTGGGCAACAACGTGAGGTTGAAGATGACCGTGGACAGGATGATGGCCCAGCCCCAGTTGCCGATGCCGTGCTCGACCAGGAAGCGAAGCAGGAGGTAAAGGGGCTTGGCAACGATGGTCATCCAGCCGTACTGGATGAGCGGCTCGAGATTGGGCCCGTCAGCTTTTCCGTCCGCGCCCGTAGCGTGGATGGATTTGAGCACGTCGGTCGCCTTGGGTCCGGCAAAGAGGCGCAGGCGGGTGTCGCCGCTGATGTCGCCCATGGCAACGCCAAGCACGTCGATGCGAACCTTCTTGCTATTCGGATCGGTCGCGTCGCCGGGGATCTCGATGGCGTTGTGCAGAGTGACCGCAGTGGAGCTTTCGGGCGTGTCGGGCATAAACGCCGACGCGAAATAGAGATCCATAATTGCGGCGTATTGGTAAGGCACGCTGACGGTGTTGTTCCCGCTGACTTTGGCTGCCGCCAGCGAGTCCTGCTTTCCATCCACCGACCACGCAAAGAAGAAGGGAGTCCGCGTTTGCGACGGCAACATTCCTGTCTGCTGAAGCTCTTCCATGTCGCCGAGGCCAGCGGGCCAGGTGACGAGAGCGCGGACGGGCGCGCCGTTCTGCTTTACCTGGGACTCGACGTTAATGACGTAGGTGGAGTTGAAGCCGAAGGTCTTTACGACATCGAGGCCATTGGAGGCGTAGTGAAAGGTGACGGATGCAGGCGCGAGAACGCTTCCGGTGGCCGAGGGTTGCGCTCCTGAAACCGAAACCTGGTAGAGGGCTTGATTGAGCTGGGATGTGAGCCCCGAATCGTAGGTAAACAGCGAAAGCGGCAGTCCGAAACGCGCGGCGGCCTGGGGCTGAACCAGATCAAGGGGCTTGCCTGCCGAGTCAAAATACTTTTTCAGGATCCAATGTTCGACCTGCGCGCCGCGGTTGGTGAACTGGATCTTAAAGAGCTCGTTCTCGACTGTGGTGGTGGTAACGATGGAGGCGGCGATCTGCGGAGTGGCGCTTGAAGCGGGCGCGGCGGATGGAGACTTGGGCGCAGGAATCGCAGCGGATGGAGCTGTGGGGGGAGCAGGCTGTGTTTGTGCGACAGCGGGTGGCTGATCTTGCGGCTTGGGCTTGGCGAAGAAGTACTGGTAGCCAAGGAAAGCGGCGAGCACAATGAGCATCATGGCCATGGTGGAGCGCATATCGCCACCACCACCGCCTCCGCCGCTGGAGCCCTGCGATTGCAGATTGGGATTGTGAATTTCGGGCAAAGGAGACTTCCTATCGTTTCGAGAGGGCAGCCCGCAGGGCAGCCGCTCTAGCTATGGTAACGGTTCGTGGGGGAAAACGGTTCCGGCGCGGCGGTCAGAAGCGTGAATATGGGTGGGCTGGTTCAAGGCAGGCGAGGCCGGGTGCTGCGCGGCGGGCGGGACGGGGTCGAATCCGCCGGGCGTAAAGGGATGGCAGCGCAACAGCCTCCATGCGGCCAGAGCAGAGCCCCGCAGCGGACCGTGCGTAGCGATGGCGACGGAAGCGTACTCAGAGCAAGTGGGCAGAAATTTGCAACCGCCCGGATGCAGCGAGTGCAGCGCCGGAGAAAGCCAGCGCTTGTAAAAGGCGAGCATTGCAAGCAAGATGCGGGTCATGATGCGGACTGCCCGGGGGCTTTTGGCGCGGCTGCTGAAGGCTTCGCTGAGCGGGCCATCTCGGACCGGGCCTGTTCCTGGGCCTGGAGCTGGGCTTGCTCGAGGATCCGCAAAATCTCCCACTCAAGTTGCGCAAATTCGATGGTAAGCACGACGCGGCGCGGGTGAAGGATGAGATCGAAGCCCGCAGGCAAACGATCGACATGGCGACGGAGAGCCTCACGCATGCGGCGCTTGATGCGGTTGCGCTCATGGGCCTTGCCGATGACTTTGCCGACCGTGAGGCCGACGCGCGCAGCCACAGGAACAGCCGCGCCCTCAGTTGTTTGCGGGGCGATTTGCGGAGCGAGGAACCAGCTCATGGCAGCGGACTGGCGCTTGCGCGAGGCAGCGTATGCGCGCTGATAGTCAGCGTGCTTGCGCAGGCGCGAGTTCGCCAGAGTTTTACGCTGGGCTGGCTTGGAAGCTGATGTCATGAGAGCCACATGCCGGCGCTGCGCGGCGGTTTCAAACTCAAGCAGCGCAGCTCTCGAACCAAGGACCGTCCGGGGAATCAATCGCGATGCGCGGGACTGACTGAGACACGCTTGCGGCCGGCAGCGCGGCGGCGACTGAGCACGGCGGCGCCGGCGTTGGTCTTCATGCGCGACCTGAAGCCGTGTGTTTTGGCACGGTGGCGGCGGTTGGGTTGAAAGGTACGTTTGGGCATGGTAACCCGCTCCTGTTTTCAAACGAGAATCTTCTATTTAGCAACACTTTGAGTATATCGCAGGCGAATTTTGGAATCCACTCCGAGGCGCTTTCACGATGTGGCAAGGGAGTGGAGAAATTCGTCGTATCCTCAAAGGAGTGCCGCAGAAATGAAGTGAAAGGCACGAGACGAGTGCGACCCATTAGTAACGCGGGTAACCAAGACGCGAACTTTCACCATCCTTGGTGCAACTCGAAAAGATCGCAGAAAACTTATGTGAATAGGGGATTGCAACGGTCTCGGATTGTGCTACTATCGGGACCGTTCCTGAAATTTCATTTGTAAATTCATGTGAAATTTCGAGCGTTCTGCGTATCGGATTTTAGTCAACGGCCTCGGTGTTGAATCCTTCGAGGCGGACCAGTAGTGATCAGGTAATTGGCCATCTGAAAGAGCGCGCGCAACACGTTGCTTTGCGCCTTGAAGAAGCTATTGCCTGCAAGACAAACAATGAACCGCGCGGCGCAATGCCGGCGGAATCAGCAAGGATTGTACGATGGCATTTGCGACTACGCCGACCTCGGCACTCAATCCCTGGCTCCAGATTCTCGCAGCACTCGAGAAGAAGGTTATCCGGCAATCCTTCGAGACCTGGCTTAAGCCGACTCGATTCAGCCATGCCTCGGGGCGCAAGCTTTACGTGCGCGTGCCGTCGCCGGAGTTTCAGCACATCGGCGACAAATACGGCGACCTGATTCAGGAAGCGATTGATCTGCAATCGCTTGACTTCGACGACGTATGTTTTGTGACTGCGGAAGAGGATCCTTCGATTCCGCCGCAACGCAGGGATGGCGGGTTCGGCCCGGTGCCGTCGCATGCGCCCACGGCGCCTCCCTCGAACGCAACGCGCTCACCGGAGCAAGGCCGCTTTGATTGGTCGACCGCGGCGCAGCTCAACCAGCGCTATACATTTGACGCATTCGTGAGCGGCAACGGAAATCAATTTGCGCGCGCCGCTGCCTTGGCCGTGGCAGAACGCCCCTCGCGCGCCTACAATCCGCTTTTTCTGTATGGCGGCGTGGGCATGGGCAAAACGCACCTGATGCATGCCATCGGGCACGAAGTGAAGCGCAGGCAACCGGCCGCGAGCATCTGCTACGCTTCGGCGGAGAAGTTTACCAACGAGATGATCAACTCCATCCGCAACGATCGCATGACCAGCTTCCGCGACCGTTTCCGCACGGTGGAAGTGTTGCTGATCGACGATATTCAGTTCATCTCGCAGAAAGAACGCACGCAGGAGGAGTTCTTTCACACCTTTAATGCGCTGCACGAGAACATGAAGCAGGTGGTGATTGCTTCAGACCGGCCGCCCAAGGAGCTGACGGAGATTGAAGAACGGCTGCGCTCGCGCTTTGAATGGGGGCTGATCGCGGATATTCAGCCGCCCGACCTTGAAACCAAGGTGGCCATTCTGCTGAAGAAGGCGGAAAGCGAGCAGGCGCAACTGCCCACGGATGTGGCACTGTTTGTGGCCTCGAATGTGCGCACCAACGTGCGTGAGCTGGAAGGCGCGCTGGTTAGGCTGATTGCGTGGTGCCAGCTGAACCGCATGGAGATTTCCCTGGCGGCAGCGCAGCAGTGCCTGAAGCAGTTTATTGATATGCAGGTGCGCAAGATCACAATTGAGGCGATCCAGCGCGCGGTTGCGGAGCAGTTTGGCATGCGCGTCGCGGACCTGAAGCAGAAGAACAACTCGCGCAATGTGGTGGTGCCGCGGCAGATTGCGATGTACCTTGCCAAGCAGATGACGGAAGCGAGCCTTCCGGAGATCGGACGCCAGTTCGGAAACAAGCATCACACCACGGTGATGCACTCGATCGGCAAGATCGACGAACAGCGGCGGACGGACAAGGACCTGCACCGCACGCTGACCAAGTTGCAGGATGTGCTGAGCTGCTAGTGGCAGTGGTTAGTGGTTAGTGATTAGTGAGGGCCGCCCGCGATGGGCGGCTCTTCTGTTATGGATTAAAGAATGATTTTACTGCCGGCGTGATGGCGGGGAGTTGGCGCATCTCTGCGCTAAGTGAGGCATCGAAAATTTCATGGATTACAGATTGCTGGGAGGCTCCGGCCTCAAGGTGTCCGCGTTGAGTTTTGGGACCGCGACTTTTGGCGGGTCCAACGAGTTTTTCAAGGGGTTCGGATCGACCGAGGTCGATGACGCGCGTCGGATGATCGACCTCTGCTTCGAGGCCGGCGTGAACCTTTTTGATACGGCGGATGGATACTCGGAAGGCCGATCGGAAGAGATCTTAGGCAAGGCTCTCGCGGGCAAACGGGACCAGGCACTGATTTCGACGAAGGTGGGGTTTGGGACCGGGCCGGGCCCGAATGACGAGGGCTCGTCACGCTACCATTTGCGGCGCGCGCTGGAGGCGAGTCTGCGGCGGCTCGGGACTGACTACATCGACATCTACCATTTGCATTGTTTCGACGCGTTGACGCCGTTTGAAGAAACGCAGGATACGCTGAACAAGTTTGTTCGCGAGGGCAAGGTGCGCTACATCGCGTGCTCGAATTTTTCGGGATGGCACCTGATGAAGTCGCTGGCCGTTGCTGATAAATACGGTTGGACGCGATTCGTGGCGCACCAGGTGTACTACTCGCTGATCGGCCGCGAATACGAGTGGGAGCTGATGCCGCTGGCGTTGGCGGAGAAGGTTGGCGCGCTGGTGTGGAGCCCGCTGGGCTGGGGACGGCTGACGGGCAAGATCGGACGCGGCAAGCCGCTGCCTGAGGTGAGCCGGCTGCATTCGATCGCCGCAGAAGGCCCGCAGGTCGACGATGAGTATGTCTACAACGTGGTGGATGCACTGGAAAACGTCGCAATTGAGACGGGGAAGACAGTTCCGCAGGTGGCGTTGAACTGGGTGCTGCAGAGGCCGACCATTTCGTCAGTGATTGTGGGTGCGCGGAACGAGGAGCAGTTGAAGCAGAACCTGGGCGCAACGGGATGGAAGCTGAGCGCTGAGCAGATTGCCGCGCTGGATGAGGCAAGCGATCGCGAGCCGGCATATCCCTACTGGCACCAGAGGAAGTTCTACGCGGGACGCAATCCGCTGCCAGTGTGAGAGAAACAGTTCACAGTTCGAAGTTCGCGGTTCGCAGCATGGGCAGACCGAGTTACCGGTGCGAGGCAACTTCACTCAGCGCGTGATGACGGTGGCGCTTGACGACGTTATGGCCGATGAGCCACCCGAGCGCGCCCCCCACCAGGACATCGACTGGGAAGTGGTCGCGGCCAAGAACGCGGGTGAGGCCGACCCCAGTGGCCCCGGTGTACACCAGCCATTCAACCGGCCTAGAAGGGTATTCGGCGGCGATAGCGGACGCGGCTGAGAAGGCAATCAGCGTGTGGGAAGAGGGAAACGAAGAGTCGACGCCTGCGATCGATTGAAAAAACCTTCCCCTCGCAGTGTCCTGGTAGGGGCGCTCCTGCCACAGCGCGAGCTTCAGGACCTGCTCGACTACGACGCCATCGAGCATTGCCTCACCGGTGAGGATGCCGGTTTCGCGCGCGTGGTCGTCCTGCCGGAATCGGCCAACGCCGTACAGCGCAATGGGGGCGGCGACAAGGCTGTAGATCATCGCATTCGAAGCGTTGATATTGGCCTGGTTGAAGCTGGGATTGGTTGAAACGACATTCGTCATTACGTAGTGATCGGTGGCGAGGGCGACACCGGTGGCCACGCCAAGCGGGACGATCCACTTGAGGTCGTGCGCGCGGATGCGCACCGGGCTGGTCCAGATGACAGCTTGATCTTCAAGGAAATTTCGCGGCACTCTGCGAACCGTGACATCGTCGCGCGAAGACAGATGCGGGGATGGCGCGTCAGGCAGCGAAGCGCGGTCTGGAACATTCGCTGGTGGGACGCTTGACGCAGGTGCGGTTTGCGCATGAATGCCGATCGCGAAACTGAGAGCCAACGCGGCGAGAAGTGGCGCGAATGAAATAGATCGGCACGATGTTTCTGGAGGGGGAATGATTTGGTTTTCCTGCATGAACTCTCGGATAAGGATCGGCAAAGCCGGGCTCCTATTATCCGACTATTTCAAACAGGTAAATGTCAACGAAATTGAGCGCATTCAATCAATCAGGCGCCCGGAGATGACGGACCGTTCATCTTGTCCAGACTGGGCGCAAGCAACGTCGAGGTGGAAACTGGATCGCACGAAGCGAATCAGAGCGTTTGGGGAGGATTGTTGAGATAGATTTCGACGTAGTCGAGATAATTCTGCGCGTATTCGCGGATGAGTTCGCGATCCTTGTCGGAGATCTCGCGGCGCAGCTTGGCGGGAACGCCGGCCCAAAGAGTGCGGGGTGGAACGACCGTGTGCTCGGGGACGACGGATCCGGCCGCGATGATGCAGCCCTCGCCGATGCGGCTGTTGTTCAGGATAGTGGCTCCCATGCCGATGACGCACATATCCTCGACCACGCAACCGTGGACAGTGGCGTTGTGGCCGATGGTGACCCAGTCACCCACGATGACGGGATAGAGGTTGCGCTGGCCGTGGAGGACAGAGCAATCCTGGACATTGGAGTTGGATCCGACACGAATGGAGTTGACATCGCCGCGAAGGACCGCATTCATCCACACGGAAGAGCGCTCGCCGAGCACGACGTCGCCGAGGACTTGTGCGGAAGGGTCGATGTAGCAACTGGCTGGAATCCTGGGCGAATGGCCCTGGTAGGTTCGGAGCATGGAAACCTCTGCGGTGGCCGCTACTTGCAAGTTTAACTGGCGCGTGGCGGGGGCCGCAGGGAGACGGCGATATCGGAGCTCCGCGGCGACGTTCGTTGCCGAATTCAGCGGGAAAACGGCAATTATGAGATTGGCCGCCGACCCGAACCTCGCGTATGATCATAAAAGCCTTACAGGCAGGTTTGGAGGTGTTACCCTTTGGCGGAGGTTCGCGTACAGGAAGGCGAGCCGCTAGAAAATGCTTTGCGCCGATTCAAGCGGAAGGTGCAGCAGGAGGACATCATCAAGGAAGTGAAGCGTCACTCCTACTACCTGAAGCCCGGCGAAAAGAAACGCGTCAAGGCAGCTTTGGCGCGCAAGCGGAACCGCAAGAAGGCTCGTAAAGAGCAGGACTAAGTTCATTAACCGCCGCGGGAAGCACAGTTCCGACAGCCTTCGATGGAAGAAAATCGAGGGCCGCTAAGAAGACCAGTGAGAATCGGAACGGCGACCGCGGCGTTTTAATTTGCTTCAGTGTTTCTCCAGTTTTCTGTCGATAGATTTTTATTGGGAACCTTTTGACCCTTGCCCAGCGAAGAGTCTGGGCGGGTTGCCACAATCCCTTCAGAAACTGAGAAGCGCGAAAGCTAACTGACCACGCGTCTGGCGTGGGAAGTGTAAGGTTGCCCGCTCATGCGGGCAAAAGTTCGAATGCCGCCCTGTTTTAGGTGCGGTCCGGGCCCCTTGGAATGCACGACGAACGATTACAGGGAACCGGAACCGGCAAGTTCCTGCAGAGCCGTGGCCGACTTCGGTGAAAGTCCCTGTGAGGGAAGCCGGCCATGGAATTCACCGATCGAGTGCTGAAGTGCGTTGACTGCGGCGCCGAGTTTGTGTTCACTGCAGGCGAGCAGATCTTCTTCTACGATAAACAGTTCAAGAATGACCCCAAGCACTGCAAGCAGTGCAAAGCGAAGCGTGCCCGGGGAAGCCAGCGCGTGCGCCCGGAGACGCGGACCACGTGCTCTGAATGCGGCACAGAGACGACTGTTCCATTCAAGCCGACGCAGGGCAGGCCGGTACTGTGCCGATCATGCTTCCAGAAGCAACGGGCAATGCCGGTGCCCGCACCCGTGCCTACGGCAGCGCAGGACTGAAAAGCAGGTCGCCCCGAAAGTCCGAGGGGAAACCGGCGTTGCGGACCAGCGTGGCGAGCTGCGCCCAATGGCGCTGGCTGTGAAAGAGCGCGTGCCCACCGATCTTTCTGCGCGAGACTGTGCGCTGTTCCGGCGGGAGCCAGTCAAATTGAAGAACATAAGGTTCGTTCCAGGCTTGCTCTGGCGCGGCGAGAAGTTGTTGATAGATGGATGTCGCCTGCGTGTGCAGATCGAAAAGCGCGGCCAGTGGACCGGCGGGGATTTTTTCGCGCGGTGTTTCGGGGGTTTTAGCCAGGCGCTGGGCCCAGCGCAGTTCCGCGCCCCATATGTGGCGTACAAACTCCTGAACGTTTGTGGCCCCACCGATGCCGCAGGGAAGATCAAGAAGATTAGGGTTGGCGTCGAAGTGAGCTTTCCAGAAAGCGGAGGCCTGGTCGTTCCAGGCAAGCATTTCGTCGAATGTGATTCCTACGCTCATAAAGCTCCTTTCAATGCACGATGTCCGATGTCGCGCCGATAGTACATTCCTTCGAAGGAGATTTCAGCGAGGGCTTGATAAGCCCGGGCAAGAGCTTGATCGAGCGAATCAGCGGCTGCGGTTACGCCGAGAACGCGGCCGCCGGCCGTCACAATTTGCCCGCCCACCTGCGCTGTGCCTGCATGAAAGACCTGAACGCCCGGAACCTGGGCTGCGGCTGCGAGGCCGGTGATTGGAAAGCCGTTTTTGTAGCTGCCGGGATAGCCGCCGGAACTGGCGACGACGCAGGCGGAAGCTCCGGAAGCCCAGCGCAGAGGCGTGTCGGCAAGGTTGCCGTCGACGCAGGCCTCGAGGGCGTCGATCAAATCGCTTTCGAGGCGGACGAGGATGGCCTGCGTCTCCGGGTCGCCGAAGCGGGCGTTGAATTCCAGCACCTGCGGCCCGCGGGCCGTCATCATGAGCCCGCAATAGAGGACGCCGGCGAATGGAGTGTCTTCGGCGGCCATTCCTTCGACTGTGGGGATGGCGATGTGGTGCAGGACCCATTCGGACATGGCGGGATCGAGGAGCGAATCGGTGGAGTAGACGCCCATGCCGCCGGTGTTGGGGCCCGTGTCGCCCTCGCCGATGCGCTTGTGGTCCTGCGCGGGAACGAGCGGCGCGACGTGCTTGCCGTCACTGAGGCAAAGGAAGCTGACTTCGTCTCCCTTGATGAATTCTTCGATGACGACTTGCTGCTCAGAGGAGCCGAGGAGCGCACCGCTAAAGAGGCCTTGTGCAGCTTCAGCCGCGGTGGCGCGCGAATCGCAGATGATGACGCCTTTGCCCGCAGCCAGACCGTCGGCTTTGACCACGATGGGCGGATGGAAGATTTCGATCGCCTTTTCGACTTCGGCAGCCGAAACGCAAACGGCGTAGTTCGGCGTGGGAATGTTGTGGCGTTGAAGGAAGCGCTTGGCGAACCCCTTACTAGACTCGAGCATGGCGGCGGCGCGCGTGGGACCGAAGACGCGCAGGCCGCGCTTCTGAAGCTCGTCTACGATGCCGAGCGAGAGCGGCAGCTCGGGGCCGACGATGGTGAGGTCAGGCTTCTCGGCCTCGGCGATGCGAACCATGGCCGCGACGTTCTTGAGGTCGACAGGAACGCAGCGTGAAATTTGGGCCATGCCGCCGTTGCCCGGAGCACAGACGACCTCAGTAACTCGCGGGCTGCGTTTAACCGCCCAGGCCAGTGCATGTTCGCGGCCGCCGGAACCAAGGATCAGGACTTTCATTTTTTCCTTCCCATAAAACTCAACCAAGACCAGAAAGATCATCGGCAACGAGGGCGGGGGAAGTCAAACTGGGTGGCAAGGTTTGATGAGCTTGCGCTCGCCTATACTGATGCGGGAAGCGCCGACGGCGAGGCGTACAAGCCGATTGTGAAAGGTGGGATGGTCGATACACGCATCAAGCCGTACAACGAGCAGCAGGCCGAGAAGGCCGCGCGCGCGGAGCAGACGCGCGTCTACCGGCGCAACCAGGTGTTCGGGTTGCTGATCGTTTCGGCTGCGATTTTGGCGTGGTGGCTCTGGCATACGAATCCGAAGTGGATTTTTCCGCCGGGGTGGTGGCGGTGGTAAGGCAGGGATCAGGGATCAGAGATCAGAGATCAGAAAAGACCGCCGACGATGCACACGATCCACTCGTTGTGATTCTGCTGGGACCGACGGGGAGCGGGAAGACGGCGCTTTCGCTGGCTCTTGCGGAGCGATTTGGCGGCGAGATCGTCAGCTGCGACTCGGTTGCCGTGTATCGGGGGATGGAGCTGGGCACCGCTAAGCCAACCAAAGAAGAGCGGGAGCGCGTCCCGCATCATCTAATTGATGTGGCCGATCCTGATGAAGTGTTTACAGCGGGCGAGTACAGCCGGCGTGCGCGAGTGGCGCTGCGCGAGATTGCCGCGCGTGGACGCCTGCCGATTGTGACTGGGGGAACGGGACTGTATCTGCGCGCGCTGACGGAGGGATTGTTTGCGGGACCGGCGCGGCGCGAAGATTTGCGGGCGCGGTTGAGGTGGAGCGCAGAGCGGCATGGGAATGCGTGGCTGCATCGCGTGCTGCGGAGGCTGGATGCGGCGACGGCGGAACCGATTCATGCGAACGACACGGCGAAGGTGATTCGCGCGATTGAAGTGTGCGTGGCGGCGCGGAAGCCGATGTCCGAAGTGATGGGGCGCGATCCGCTGAGGGGGTTTCGGCTGCTGCGGATCGGACTGAACCCGCCGAGGGGTCAGCTTTATGACCGGCTCAATCAGCGTTGCGCGGCGATGTTTGCCGCGGGGCTGGTGGAGGAGACGCGAGGATTGGTGGGAAAGTATGGTCCGGTGAAGGCGCTGGATTCGCTGGGGTATCGGCAAGCATTCGGCGTGCTGGACCGAACAATGAGCGAGCAGGATGGGATCGAGGCCGCGCAGCAGGGGCATCGTAATTATGCAAAGCGGCAGATGACGTGGTTTCGGCGGGAGCCGGAGGTACGGTGGATCGAAGGGTTCGGTGATGAGGCAGGGACGGCAAGTGCCGCGGCGGAGCTGGTTGACAGCGCACTCGTGTGATTGCGCAACAATTTAAACTGATCATGGTGAATCATCATTTGGAGTTCGTGCTTTCCCAGGTCTCAGAATCGAGACCTGGGGCACCCACGTTTTGTGGTAAGCGGAAGATAGCAGATTGAGGATTGCGCTATCCGACCCTGAACGCAAAATGCGCGTTTGGGATGGGGAAACCCTGATGGTGCTGAGCGCACAGCAAAGTTTCGGAACGGAGTGACTGGTGGCAGAGACGAGTGCAGAGACGATTTATGACGTGGCAGTGATCGGCGGCGGGCCGGCGGGTTATACGGCGGCGATTCGCGGGGCGGAGTATGGGCTGAAGGTGGCGCTGATTGATGCAAGCCCGAAGTTGGGCGGGACGTGCCTGCACGTCGGTTGCATTCCGACCAAGGCGCTCCTGTTTAACGCCGAGCTCTGGGACTACCTGAAAGAGGCCGAAGAGTTTGGCATCAAGGGCGTCGAGGCGCGGTCGCTCGACTGGACGGCGGTGCTCGCGCGCAAGAACGCGATTATCACGAAACATGTGAAGGGTCTCGAGTTCCTGATGAAGAAGCACAAGATCGCTGTTTTTCCTGGCTTTGGACGAGTGACGGGGCCCGCGCAAGGCGGCGTGCACACTGTTGAGGTGGAAACGAACGGCCAGAAGAGCCCGGTGAAGGCGAAGAATGTGCTGCTCGCTATGGGGTCCGAGGCGAAGCTGCTGCCAGGATTGAAGGCGGACGACACGATTCTGACCAACATCGAGATTCTGAGCCTGAGCGCGCCGCCGAAGTCGCTGATCGTGATTGGAGCGGGCGCGGTCGGCGTGGAGTTCGCATCGATTTTCAGAAGCTTTGGGACCGAGGTGACGATTCTCGAATTTTTGCCGCGGATGGTTCCGGTGGAGGACGAGGAGATTTCTAAAGAGCTGGCGCGTGTGTTTAGAAAGCGCGGGATCGAATCCAGCATGGGCGCGAAGGTAGAGAAGGTGGAGAAGACGGCCGATGGCGTCCGCGTGAGCTACACGGATGCGAACGGAAACGCGCAGGTGAAAGAGGCCGAGAAGGTTCTAGTGGCCGTGGGACGCGGACCTTTGACGAACGGGATTGGCCTGGAAAAAACAAAGGTCGAGCTCGAGCGGGGATCTGTGAAAGTGAATGAGACGCAGGAGACCGCGGAGCCGGGCGTGTTTGCGATTGGCGATATTGTGGCGGGGCTGCCGCAGCTGGCGCACGTGGGCGCGATGAGTGGCATGGTGGCGATGGCGAAGATTGCGAGCAAGTATTACAAGCCGGTGCGAAGGGATCGGATTCCGAGCTGCACCTATACCGAACCGCAGATTGGAAGCGCGGGGCTGACCGAGGCGCAGGCGAAGGAAAAGGGCCACGAAGTGAAGGTGGGCAAGTTTCCGTTCGCGGGAAACTCGAAGGCCACGATTGTCGACAGCCACGATGGGTTTGTGAAGGTGGTTGCTGACGCCAAATACGGCGAGATTCTGGGCGTGCATATCATCGGGCCGCAGGCCACGGAGCTGATCGCGGAGGCTGTCGCCGTAATGGAGCTGGAAGGAACGGTGGAGCATTTGATGTTCACGATCCACGCGCACCCCACGCTGAGCGAGGCGATGCTGGATGGATTCGGCGCGGTGGAGGGGATGGCGATTAACGCGTGACCACCTGCGGTGGGGCAGCCGCGCTTCGCGCCGCCCGTTAGCGGTATAAGCGGGGTTAGTTTCCGATCTTGGCAAGCTATTGGATTGACTAGGAAACTACTGCCTGCCGCTTCATGAGGTAAGCTGCACCAATAGACAGCACGAAAAAGAGAATCCAACCGCAAACGATCTCAAGAGCTATCTTGTCCCAAGGTTCGGGAACCAGGACTAATTCGAGGCTAAAGAACCCAGCGTAAATTAAGACATTCGAAACCACGCACCAAAATCCGACGCGCGCTCTTTGACCGCCCACAAGGAATACGAGAGCCACGAAGAGTTCTGCTGGAAGGATAAAGAGAAACCATCCCAGCTTCGATTCCCATGCCGGGTATCGAGGAGAATGGTCAAACGCAGTTGCAGCGGCGGAATACAATTCGCTAAGTGCCAAGGCGAGCAGACACAGAATGCTTATCCCTTGTTTCAGCTTCAACAGCAAGGAGGATATGTTCACTTACCACCTCCATTTCGTTGCCTAGAATTAGCAACGATTCTACAGCGCGGAATTCTTTAGGCACGCCAGCGCTGAAGCTTCACTTCCATCTTCTGTCGCGCATGCGCGGCATTGTGCGACTCACAGCAGCAGCTGCCAGTAGCCGACGTCGATCCAGCGATCGAATTTGTAGCCGACTTCCTTGAAGTGGGCCACGGGCCGAAATCCGAATTTCTCGAGGAGCGCCACGCTTGCGTCGTTGGGGAGGGAGGCGCCTCCGATGACGGTATGGAACTTGCGAGTTCGCAGTTCAGTCAAGAGCGATCCAAGCAATGCAGAGCCTCTTCCCTGCCCGACTGCTGAAGGATCGAGATAGATGGACGTTTCGACGGAGTTGCGATAGGCCGCGCGCTCTCGCCATTTGCGGCCATAGCAGTAGCCCAGGAGCTTTCCGTCCTCTTCGGAAACGAGCCAGGGATATGCGCGGGCAGTTTCGAGAATTCGCTGACGCATCTCGTGTTGGCTCACAGGGACTTCTTCAAACGTGGCCGGGGAGTTGAGGACGTAGTGGTTGTAGATGTCCGCAATCGAAGGTGCGTCATCGGGGTGGACGTTCCGAAGCATGGCGGCCTCCAGCTATTCCGCCCGCGGGCGAGCGGTCATCCATCAGGGGTTAAAACCCGGCATTTTTTGCTACTCTTTTGGCCCGGCTGAAGCCGTGCCCTTGTTACAAGGCTAATTTGTGAAACACGTTGTCGCGATTTCAATCTCAGAGTTCTGTTGATTGCCTGGCGACCAAATCCCTGGCCTTGGCGATGAAGTCGGCGAGCGGCATGGAGGTTTGCTCCTGCTTGCCGCGGGTGCGCACGTTGACTGCGCCAGCCGCTTCTTCCCTGTCGCCGAAGACGAGAATGTAGGGGGTCTTCTGCAAAGCGAAGTCGCGGATTTTGGAGTTCATCTTTTCGTTGCGGGCATCGGTTTCGACGCGCAAGCCGGCGACCTTGAGCTCGGCTTCGAGTTTGGCCGCGTAGGCCGTGTGCTTTTCGCTGATGGGGACAAGGCCGATCTGCACGGGCGCGAGCCAGAGCGGGAAGGCGCCGGCATAGTGCTCGATGAGCACGCCGAAGAAGCGCTCGACGGAGCCGAACAACGCGCGGTGAACCATGACGGGCTGATGGCGTTCGCCGTCTTCGCCGACGTACTCGAGCTCAAAGCGCGCGGGAAGGTTGAAATCGAATTGAACCGTTGAAAGCTGCCAGAGGCGGCCGAGAACGTCGACGAGCTTGATATCGATTTTGGGGCCGTAGAAGGCGGCTTCGCCGGGGATGGTCTTGTACTGGATGCCCTTCGCCTTGAGCACGTTATCGAGCGAGCGGCTGGCGAGATCCCAGTTCTCGTCGGAGCCGGCGTAATGAGCGCGGTCGTTCGGATCCCACGTAGACAGCTCGACCTTGAACTCAGAGAAGCCGAAGGTTTTGAGGACGGCCTCGGCAAAATCGATGCAGGCGGCCACTTCGCTCTCGATCTGCGAAGGCATGCAGAAGATGTGGGCGTCGTCCTGCGTGAAGCCGCGCACGCGAAGCAGGCCGTGCATGGTTCCGGAGCGTTCATAGCGATAAACATTGCCCAACTCTGCGTAGCGCGCGGGCAGATCGCGATAGCTCTTGGGCGAGTTCTTGTAGATGAGGATGTGGAACGGGCAGTTCATCGGCTTGAGCCGATAGAGCGCATCGTCAAGCTCCATGGGCGTGAACATGTTTGCGGCGTAAAAGCCTTCGTGGCCGGAGGTCTGCCAAAGATTGATGCGGGCGACGTGGGGCGTGTAGACAAGCTGGTAGCCGCGGCGCAGGCACTCGTCGCGCATCCAGTCTTCCATGACCTTGCGGATGATGGCGCCCTTGGGGTGCCAGAAGATGAGGCCGGGGCCGGCGAGGTCCTGGATGCTGAAGAGATCGAGTTGTTTTCCTAAAACACGATGGTCGCGGCGCGCGGCTTCTTCGAGGCGCGCAAAGTGCTCGTCGAGTTCTTTCTTGGAGAAGAAGGCCGTGCCGTAGACGCGCTGAAGCTGCGGATTCTTCTCGTCACCGAGCCAGTAAGCGCCGGCGAGGCTTGTAACCTTAAAAGCTTTGACGCGGCCGGTGGAAGGGACGTGCGGGCCGCGGCAGAAATCGACGAACTTGCCGTTGCGATAGAAGCTGACCTGGTCACCGGGCTGCGTAAACTTCGTCACGAAGTGCACTTTCATGAAGTCGCCGTCGCGCTCGAATTCGGCGAGGGCCTGCTCGCGGGGCTCGTATTCGCGGATGAAAGGCTCGTTGCGAGCGACAACCTCGGCCATTTTGGCTTCGATGGCGGCGAGGTCTTCGGGAGTGAAGGGCTTTTCGCGGTAGAAGTCGTAGAAGAAACCGGAATCGGTTGCGGGGCCGTGGCCGAGCTTGGTTTCAGGAAAGAGCTCGAGGACTGCGGTGGCCAGGACGTGCGCGGACGAGTGACGCAGGACTTTGAGAGCGTCAGGATCGTTTTCTTTGACCAGCTCGAGGCGGGTGTCAGAGGTGAGAGGCGCGGAGAGGTCGACGAGGCGCGGAGCGGCAGCGTCCTCAGCGGCGTACATAGCGGCTTCGGCAGACTGCTCGCCGTGCGACTGGCCGGCAGGCGCGGAGTTTTGAACCGTGGCAGCGGCGACGGGAGCGATGCGGGCGGCGATGGAGGCAGCGGCGAGGCGCGGCGAGATGGAGTTGGCAATTTCGAGCGGCGTTGTGCCGGAGGGCACTTCGCGAATGGCCCCGTCGGGCAGGTGTACGGCGATCATGTTCGAGCTCATATGTCTGGTG